>AUXO017784637.1_pt1 | contig 13253 bp, 9 predicted proteins | sample 768731 | NCBI WGS metagenome assembly AUXO01 (sample SAMN02715735, study PRJNA202380) | gut metagenome | biome: sheep rumen | host: Ovis aries | place: New Zealand: Palmerston North
TCGGCGCATCGTGCGAAGAAACCGTATTTGTCGGAGATACCTTCTTCACCGATATATACGGCGCGCTGAATGCCGGCATGAAAGCGGTCTGGATCCCGGAGGAAACAGGAACAGTCAGCGATTATACAGGCTGCAGAATCAGCACACTCTTTGAACTGTGCGATGTATTGGAGAAAGGCGGATTGCAATGAAAGAATTCAGAAAACATCTGCTTGCCCTGTTAAGCATCACAATGCTTGCAGGTCTGGCAGGCTGTAAAAAAACAGATCCTCAGCCGACAAAGGAACCGCAGCCGGTTCCTGCGGAAACAGAACAGGCAGAACCTTCACCGACACCGACGCCGGAAAGCACGCCGGCTCCCACCCCGGAAGCCACCCCGACACCGGAACCGACGGAAGAGCCTCAGGCTTCAATCTCGGAAGATGATGTCTATGACACCAAGGATGAAGTTGCGCTGTATATCTACACATTCCATCATCTGCCTTCCTGCTATATGACCAAGAAAGAGGCAAGAAAGAAAGGCTGGGAAAACGGCGCATTGAACCAGGTGATCCCGGGAATGTGCATCGGCGGCGATTATTTCGGAAACTATGAAGGACTTCTGCCGGAAAACGGCGACGATTATTACGAATGCGATATTGATACCATGCACAGAAAATCACGCGGCGCCAAACGCATCATCTTTACCGAAGACGGTGATGTCTGGTATACCGATGATCACTATGAATCTTTTGAACAGCTGTATGACGGAGATGAATGATATGAGCAGAAGAATCAGACTTGACGCTTCCCGCCTGACAAACCGGGAAGATATGGGAATCTATATGAAAGAGGCATTCAGCCTGCCGGACTATTTCGGAAGAAATCTGGACGCGCTCAGGGATTGTCTGGAGGAAGTGGCGGAAGAAACAGAAATTGTTCTGGACCGCGACTGTGTACAGACAATCTGTGAAAATCCATATGCCTACAAAGTACTGCTTGTCATCGGACGGGCAGCGGAAAACAATCCTTATCTTCATATTCTGTTCCGTTAAAACCGGGTAAGCACCTCTTCAGGAAAGGGGTGCTTTTTTTATTTTTCCTGCAGTTTTTCAAATCTGTCAGAAACCGACAGATCGGGCGGATCTGTCAGAAAAAGCGGATTTTCAGGATCCGTATACAAACCGTCAGATATGAAAATCTCTCCGTTTCGCGAAGAGAGAAAATCCGCTATTAATAATCCTGCACCCCGCAGAATGACACAATCGGGGATGTTCCTTATCTCTGGACCATACACTAACCTCTACTTCTTCAAGGAGCGTTCCCGATGATGAATCCTGACAGCCGGCATACTACAGTTCGAAAAGTTGGTAATCGTTTAATCCTCCTACTTGTCATTCTGCGGCTGCTTTTTACAAGAGTATTCGGAATTTACCCGGTCAGGGGAAATTCCATGTATCCGACCCTGCGCGATGGCGACCTGTGTATTACCTACAGACTGGAGCCCTACACCCGATCAGAGACCATCGCATACCAGACCGGAGGCGCCGTCCGGTTTGCCCGCATTGCGGCAGGGGAAAACGACACTGTCGAAATTACACAGGGCGAAATCCTTCTGATCAACGGATATCAGCCGGCGGAGGAAATCTTCTACCCGACAATACCGGGTCCTTCCTCTGAAAGTCTTCAGATCACTGTGAGTGAAAAACACTGGTACCTGCTGAACGACTTCCGGACTGATCTTTCCGACTCAAGAACGTATGGCTCCATCCCTGAAAGTGCCCTTCTCGGAAAAGTGATCTTTCTTTTCCGCAGAAGGGGATTCTGAATCACATAAGGAGGTGATGAAAAAATGAATCGAAAGGCTGAAAAGCTGACTGCGCTGAGCACTGCCGCACTGAGCATCTTCGCGCTGAACCTGACCGCTGCCCGTGCAGCAAACTACACACCGGTGCAGGGAACCGGCACAACCTTTGACAAGTATCTGATTCTTGACAAAGACGCCAATGTTCCGGCTGCTGAATTCACATTCTCCATTGCGTCCGGCACACCGATCGCCGCTTCTGAAAACGGCATGCAGGTCTTAGCCGGTCCGGGGACCCCGCAGATCACAAACAGCGCTGTATTCGCTCCCGGAGATACAACTCTGGATACTGTACAGGCGGATGATGTTCTGGAAATCGGCGCAGATGAAAAGTATGCGTACAAGGTTCTGAATGTGGATTTCTCCGGAGTCACATTTGATGAGCCGGGTATCTACCGCTACATCGTTTCCGAAACCGCACAGGAAGGCACACCGTTTGTTCAGGATTCCCAACAAAAGACACTTGATGTCTATGTCATCGATACCGAAGGATCTCTGTCTGTCGCTTCCTATGTCCTGCACACCGGAACAGAAGCACCTGTCAGAAATGCGGAAGGCGGCTCCAATGATGTGGATGAGGCTCTTGCGAAAGTTGAAAACAAGGTTACCGGCTTTATCAACCGTCTGTCTTCAAAGGATCTGACCCTGACCAAGCTGGTTACCGGAAACCAGGCATCTCATGACAAGTATTTCAAATTCACACTGAATATCACAGGTGCCGGCAAAGGTACAGAGCTTGCGGTCGATGTCACTGCCGCAGCCGAAGCAGCTCCGCTTGCCAACAGCGCGACTGTCTACACAAAGGATGAGATGGGTGAGGCGAATGCCGTCACAAAACTGACATGCGACGCGGATGGTGCTGTCAGCCAGGATTTCTACCTCAAGCACGGTCAGTCCATCACGATCCATCAGCTTCCTGAAGGAGCTTCCTACACAGTCAGCGAAGCGCAGGAAGACTATGTTTCCGCAGCTCTGAATACAGTAGACGCAGAGCACTATGCGGCTAACACCGGAACAATTCAGGAAGCGGATCTGAATGTCGGTTTCCAGAACACAAGAAACGGAGTCATTCCGACCGGTATCGCCATGTCCATGATGCCTTATGCGCTCTTTATCCTGATCGGCGCTGCCGGCATGGCTTCCATGAACAACCGCATCGTCCGTTAAGAAATTGCAGGAGAAGGCAGAATGATGTGGATCCTGCGGCTGGTCGACCGCATTGTCAATCTGGCAGTATTCCTGTTCTGCCTTCTGCTTCTTCTTGCCGGTCTTTATTCTGCAATGGATACGTACTATCTCTATCAAAGCGCATCCGATTCATCCGTTCTCCGCTTCCGGCCCGAGTCCAAAAAAGACATGCAGGTTCTCTATGAGGATCTGAAAGGATCTGTCTGCTGGCTTACCCTGAAGGATGCCGGAGTGGACGCGCCGGTGATGCAGGGCAAAGACAATATGGAATATCTGAACAAGAATCCATACGGCGAATTCTCACTCAGCGGTTCACTGTTTCTCGACAGCAGAAACAGCGCGGATTTCTCAGATGAATATTCATTGATTTACGGCCATCACATGGATCATCAGATGATGTTCGGGGCTTTGGATCAGTATCTGGACGAAGAATTCCTGAAGACACATACCGAAGGAACGCTCTTTGTACAGGAAGATGTTTACGATCTTGAGATATTCGCGGCAATTGAATGTTCCGCATATGAAAATGCAGTTTTCGATCCCGGCAGGAGTGATCAGCTGCTTCTGTATCTGGAGAAAAACGGGATTCATCCGGATAAGACAGACAGCAGAATACTGGCGATGAGTACATGCCAGTATCCTGATACGATGGCACGGACCGTCGTTCTTGCCTGGATCAATGATAAGGAAAGGAGCGGATCATGAACAGTCTTCTGAAACTCGGACTGGCAGCAGCCATTCCTTTGTTTCAGCCAGTTTTGAAAGGCCATGTCACCATTCCGGCAGAAATAGGGGGCGGCGGCATTGTGATTGTGGAAGCTGAAGATCCTTCCTTTCCGCTTCCCGTATCTGCAGAGCTGTCTCTGAAAGACGGTGAAGAAGGAACGATTGACTTCTTCTTTGAAGAGCAGGGGATCTATACCTATGTTCTGTATCAGAAAGAAGGCACGGAACCTTTTCAAATCACGGATCCTTCAGTCTATGTACTGGAGGTAAGAGCTGCCGGAAAGGGAGAAATCGAAAGTGCGTTTCTCTACCGTGACGGCAGTGATCACAAAACGGAAAAAGTATTCTGGCAGAACCGGATCAGAAAACAGTCGCCTGACACATCTGATTCGATGTGGGCCGCAGGCTATGCGATGACTTCATTCGCAGCGCTTGCGATTGCGGCGGTTCTGTTCAGAATCAGCGGAGGAAGGGATGAAGAAGAGTATTAGAAAAACATTTTTAGGACTGATGGCTTTTCTGACTGCGGTGTCCCTGATTCCGCAGGCGGAAGCTTCTGAAAAACCATACAGGTATCTGCTGGCAGCGGATGAGCTGAATCCGGAAGATGAACAGTATGTTCTCGGATCTGATCAGCTGACTGATGGGCTTACCGTATGGCATCTGGAATATCCGGATGCAGAGACTGCTCAGGCGGCAGAAGCCGCATATCAGACCCATGCGATGCAGAAGGATGTATGGGTCAGCGCAGCCGGGTCAACGCAGGTCAGCGATGATGGCGATGAACAGGTATTTGATCTTCTTCAGCAGAAGAAAAGTGAAAGTACGGATTCATCTGCCGCGGTTGCGGTGATTGAAGGACTCTGCGGCAATCCATCCGCTGAACAGGTGTCCTTTACTTCGTCAGCAGGTGCTGATTCAGGGATCTCTGCCGCGTTGGCAGAGCAGGTACAGGACGGAATTCTTTCACTGACTGTCTTTGATGAAAGCGGCAGAGCTTCTTCCGCGGTTCTGTACAGTGCGCTCAGCTATGCGCTACACCGCCATGTCAGTTCTGTGATTCTTCCGCTGCCGGAAGAAATCCTGAATCAGAACGCGGTGCTTGCGGAAACAGTGCAGGCAGTCAGAGACGCAGGTATTGAGATATTTGACTCAGCAGAATCGTTTCTTCAGTCACAGCAGATGTCTGCAGAGATTACATACTTTGAAGCTTCATTGACCGGCGGGGCGGATTATGACAGAGAGTCGGACAGCTATGTCTGGACGCCGGCATCATCCGCTGCCGGCCACCGGTTTACCTACCGCGTCAGTTTTTCGCTCAGCGGAATTCATGAAATTGCGGAAGGCAGACTGAAGATCACAGTTCCGCTGCATATTCTGAACAGCCGGGAAGGAGTGCCTGCAGATTTTGCGGAGCTGTCGGTTGTAAAGGAAAAAGAAGCGGAAGCAGATGATGAATTTGCCTGGCATGAGAGAGATGGAAAGATTGAAATCATCTCCCTGCATGAGCAGAGTGCAGGACTCGAAGGATATTTCGAAATCAGCTATGTCACGGACAGCGAAACGTTTGCGTACAGAGACGGATCACAGACGCTTCCTTTTGAAGCGGAAATCATCCTGACGGATGAAGACGGCAGTGAAAGGAAGCTGAAGGACACGGCAGAAAACATCCGGGTGAATACCGGAGTTGAAGTCATCTCGGCAGTAAAGCGCTATCCGGCGGAATATCTTTCATGGAATCCGGCATGGATGGAAAAACCGGAGGATTCTGTCAATGAGGAATATCTGATCTGGGAAGTGCGGAGTACGCTGTCTGCCAATCCGACACAGCCCTATACCTTTGAGATTGATGATCAGATCTTTTCCGAACAGACGGACACAAGGGTAATCGGTTACTGGTTTCAGAATACCGACGGCTTTGTGACGGATAACAGAATTCTCCATCAGACTGATGATCAGTTACGCACAGACTATGTGCTGACTGCTCATAAAAAAAGCGCGGCGCAGCGCATTCAGATTGACAATCATGTGAAGGTATCGGTGATTCCGGAGGATGGAGAGGATCCGGTCACGGAAGCTGAATCAAGTGCGAGCTGGCAGAAGGAAAGAACATCTTTCCATGAACCTGCCGGATCGCTCGGATCGGAGAAATATGCAGGAGAGACATATTTCGGACTGAATCTTCTGCAGGAAGAAAAAACCGATGCCATAGGGAATCTGAAATATCACATGATCATGGAAGGCTATCCATACCAATGGAGCCGCGAAGAAGGAAGCGATCCGCTTGATCCTTCGTCTTACGGGAAAGTCCCGGTCCGCTATGAACTGTGCGATGAGGACCTGTATCTGAACAGCACAGATCAGAAGCTGAATCAGGATGATTACAGATTTGATTCCCTGCATTATGACTTTGTATTCGAAGACGCCCAGTTCAATGAAGAAACGCAGTCATTTGAACCGGTACAGCCGGTATTCAGACCGCAGGACACCGTTACTTTTGATGGCCTGTTTAACGGTGTATGGAAGCAGTTCTGCATACTGTCGCTGTATACGGATTCCTGGTCAATCAGCTCAGCGCTGGTTGAAATGCATGATTCAGAGATCGTGTTTCTTGAAGAATGCAGCGGGTTCAGAGTGACATCGGAAAATGCCCATTATCACATGCGGGCAAGATTTGATCTGTCGCTTTCTCTTTTGAATACAGAACATGTGCAGAGTCTGATCAAAGACATGGATGAAGTGAAGCTGACCAATACAGAGTCTTTCGAAGTCAGCGTCAGCGGGGACGAACTGACTTCTCTGAGGCGCAGCGCCGCCAACCGGATCCGCAGGGCTTTCCGGGAATCGGAACTGAAAAAACGCGTGGTTTCCAGTTCGAATGATCTTCGGAATAAGGAGTTCACTGTTTCCTGGAAGGTTTCTCTGAAGGAAACAGTTTCCGATGAGACCGGTATCCAGAAGCCTGTGATCCAATCCTCCGGAATCTTCTACGATCTTCTTCCTGCAGGAAGTACATACAGGGAGGATACCGTTTATGTCGTCAGTGAAGCGGGTACTCTTCCGGAAGACTGCTATGACTTTGAATTTACGGAAAACTTCCGGAATTCCGGAAGGACGATGTTAAAAGTCACGGTTCATGAACCGGCACAGGAGTATGAGCTTCATTATGATACGGTACATTCCTGGGAAAGCATCCACGATTACGGACCGTCGCTTCTGAACCCTGCCGCATATCAGACCGGCAATGAAGATATTGCGGAAGGGAAGAATGATGATGGCAAAGGGCTGAGTGAAATCAATCAAAGTCTGTTCAGCAGACTTGATCCATCCGGCGCAGGGCCGCGCTTTCTTTACACCGAACAGCCATACGATATCACTGCTGTGACAGCCGCGATCAGCGGTCTGTCCAAGAAAGTGAAGGGGAGTTCAGGCTCTTATTCGTATGAAGCTGTCACTGCCCCGGATGAAATCTATTCCTACCGGATCCGTTTTGAAACCGCGGCGGATACATCGGCGGATCATATGATCTTCTTTGATTCCCTGGAGACATATGAAACGCCGGAAGGAAAAAGCAGCGGATGGCACGGGACTCTTCAGGCTGTTGATGTCAGCCAGCTGATCGAATCAGGAATTGATCCTGTCATTTACATCAGCACTGTCGAAAATCTGAAGATTGAAGATCATCATGACCTGAGTGATCCGGCAATATGGACTGATGATCTTTCCGATCTTTCCGCTGCGAAAGCAATCGCAATTGACATGAGAAGGGCAGCAAACGGAGACAGCTTTGAACTGCAGCCTTCTCAGTCAGTCGCGGCTGTAGTGATGATGAAGGCACCCCGGACTCCGGGTACTTCTGAAAAAACCTACAACAATGTCTGGATGTACAGCTGGATTCATGCCGGAGATGCAGAACCTGAAGAATATCTGATTCATCAGGATTACACAGCTGTATCCCTGCATGTGCAGGCCGATCTGACATTGACCAAGATGAGTGATGAAGAGGAATCCGTTCCGGTTCCCGGAGTGGAATTTACTCTGACAGGCACTTCAGAATATGGGGAGAAAATAGAATGGGCAGCAGTCAGCACGGAGAAGGGAACAGTGCGTTTCCGTCGTATTCCGAAAGGTACGTATGTATTAAAGGAAACATCTGTACCTTCTGCCTGGCTGAAAGAGGAGATTTCACACACTGTAGCAGTAGATGAAAACGGGAATGTGTCTGTGGATGAAACACAGGTCAGTGAACCGTATGTCATCCTGAACAGAAGAAGAATTCACGGCGATCTTGTTTTTGAAAAACATGATTCTGTTTATCCGGACAAAGGCGTGGGAGGTGCTGTCTACCGTCTCAGCGGTACGTCTGAATACGGGACTGAAATTGTAAGATACGCTGAGTCCGGAGTGGATGGAACTGTACGCATCAAAGATATTGAACCGGGAACATATCTGCTGAAAGAAACGGAAAGTCCGCAGGGTTATCTGACCGACCCATCTGAGCACACTGTCATAATGCACAAAAATGGAACCTTTGAAATCACCGGCAGTGCATCAGATCAGGAAAAGATCATCCTGTATGATGAGCCACTGCATCAGCTGAAAATAATTAAGCAGAGCTCATATGACGGAAGTTTATTAAGCGGAGCAGTGTTTCTTCTGAGAGGAACAGCAGATGACGGGACTGCTGTTCATATGACAGAAGTATCAGATCAAAGGGGAAACATTATCTTTGAAGGATTGCGTGCAGGAACATACATTCTTCAGGAACAGGAAGCACCGGCAGGTTACACGGTCGACAGAACACTTCATGCGATCCGGATCAACCATGACGGATCTGTTGAATCGGATGATATGAATCAGAATGAACAAGGTACATATTTCATTCTGAATCAGGCAGTCAGAAGCGGAACAATCCGCATTATCAAGCGGTGGATGGATGACGGCAGCAGGCCAAGGCCTGTGCCCGTCATTCATCTCAGCAGTGAAAAACCGGAACAGGAAACGAAAACAGTATTCATTGATAAAGACCGGTGGATTGATGAAGATACAGGACTTGCATGGATTGCGGAAGCTCTGTGGTTTGAAGAGAACACAGAGCTGACCAAAGAAGAAGTTCTGGAAATGGAAGGACTGATCAGAGTTGATGATGAGCAGACCGACAGCGCGGTTTACATCTGGATGGATGAAGACGGCTGGCAATGGTGGTCTGACGCGGATGTCATTCAGCTTCCGGAAGACAGTTCAGGAATGTTCTCATTGTGCTTCGATATTGAAGAATTAGATCTAACTAGGTTTAGAACTGATTATGTTACTGATATGAATCATATGTTTTATTACTGTCAGAGTTTATCAAGATTGAATTGGAACAGTTTTAATACAGAATCTGTCAGTAATTTTTCGGAGATGTTTAGTTACTGTTCATCTCTCACAGAATTGGATCTGTCTTCGTTTGATACATCGAATGTACAGAGAATGGACTCCATGTTTTCTTCCTGCACAAAACTATCTGCGATTTATGTTTCGGATCTCTGGTCTACAGAATCTGTTTACAGCGGCAGGGATATGTTCAAGAACTGCAGGAAGCTTCCCGGTTACAGCAAGTCCAATGTTGATGTGACTTTTGCCCACACAGGAGATGGCGGATATCTCACTTTAAAAGAAACAGCTTCTTCAGATAAATCTTTCATGTATGGACTTTTCCAGGAAGTTCATGCGGAAGAATATGAGGAATACTGTTCGGTTTCAGAAAACTTTGTGACTTCGGATATGGGCGATTCTGAAAAACAGGATGTTATGAACAGAGAGGAAGGATTCTGGGAAATCCTTGATTCTGATACATGGGTCTATACCTTCCCTGTGGTTGATGAAACAAAGGATTACTGGTTTTACGAGGATGAGATTGCCGGATGGATGGGCAGTGTGACTTATGACAATCCGGGAATAACGGAACATGGAACGGGGTTGATTCTGAATTACAGCGGAATGATTCCGGAGTATGGGGAAATGGCGATTACAAAAAATGTTGTCAATGAGAATGCGGAAAACAAGAAGTTCCGCTTTACAGTAACTCTGCGCAATGAAAAAGGCGAACCGCTTCACGGAAGAACAGTCTATGGCGATACTGCCTTTGAAAACGGAATTGCCAGGCTGCTGATCGGTGCCGGTGAGACATACAGGATTCAGGGTATTCCTGAAGGATATCTTTACCTTGTGGAAGAAGATGCGCAGGAAGGATATCAGATGATGGCTTCGGGAGCCAGCGGAGTCATTTCACCGGAAAGGACACTGGTGCATTTTACCAACACGAAAGAAATCAGTTCTGAAACAGTGAAACTCCGTCTGGAGAAGAAATTGTCCGGCAGATACGAGGATATGGAGGAAGAGGAATTTGTCTTCCATATCTTCCTGGGCGGACTGGATCCGGATCTGGAGTATCAGCTGTCAGACGGACAGGTTTATTTCGCAGATGAGAACGGCGGCGCTGATTTTACATACCGCTTAAAGGCGGATGAATATGTGGACCTTCTGGATCTGCCGGTCGGTGCCACTTATCAGATCTGCGAAGAAGGAGGAGATTATCTGGCATCCTATGAAATCTTCGACGGAAAAGAAAATGAAGGAATCGAGAAGCCATACAAACTAAATGACAAACGCGATCATTTTCTGTCGACGGCACTGGAAACCATTCACACGGATTCGGATATCCGTGTCATATTTACCAACAGAATGGAATATGTGCAGAACATAACTGTACAGAAAAACTGTGCGCACGATACAGATGAGGAATTTGAATTCATTGCGGAATTCCATGGACTTGAGGATACCGACAGGATCGAATCCAGATTCGGTATCTGGAGACCGGATGAAAACGGGGACATCGTAAAAAGTTTTTTCCTGAAAAACGGAGAGTCTGTAACTTTCGGAAATGTTCCCGTAACAGTAACGTATGCTTTTACGGAAGAAGCAAATCCCTGGATCGGTGAATACACAATTGAGGACAGATATGGGAGGGGTGAGGTTATCAAAGCAATAGGCTCATCAGCGCTGCCCTACACTGATCTGAGGACAAGTGATGAAACAGTCAATCAGTTTGAAGACGTGCTGATTACTTTTTTCAACACACTGCCCGCAATGGATCTGAGAATCAAAAAAGAAGTATCCGGAAATCTTGCTTCAAGGAAAAAGAAATTCCGGTTCATGATGACAGTCAGCGATGATACGCTTCAGCAGATCGGCTATGAGAAGACGGTTGATGGAACTTTAAAGGAAACGGGGAATCTGACATTTGATAACGGGAGGAAAGCCGTATTTGAACTTGAAGCTGATCAGACGATTCATCTGAAAGGAATTACCGCGGACACCGCATTTACAGTCGAAGAAGACAGAACGTCCTCTGAAGGCTACATATGCAGCGTACGGCATGGGGAACAGACTGAAGAAGGCTATTTCATCGCCGGAAGAATCAGCAGGAACGATACCGAAAACGAATATGTTTTTCTGAATGAGAAAAACGGAGCAGTTCCTACCGGGAGGAACTTCACAATGAACGGTGTTGCCTTCTTTATGATGCTTGCGGCAGGAGCTTTCATGATCAAGATCCACTGAACAAATGGATAGGAAAGGCAGGCAGCGACATGCTGTCTGCCGGTCCTTTAAAATACATCTTTTAACAGATTGCTTGATTTGTTAAAAAACCGTCAGATTAAATGAAACTGACACTTTTCACTTTCTAGCATGATGATATAGATTATATGACCGCATTGGTAACTGGCTGCGGTCACCTGGGGAGAAAATAAATGCCAATTGAAAGAAAAGACGCAAAACAGCTGCTCACTGAGTCGGTTATGGAGCTTGCAGAAAAGAAGACAATCAACAAGATCGGCGTTGCCGAGATCGCCCGTAACTGCAGAATGAGCAATTCCAACTTCTATCACCATTTCAGCAGTAAATACGAATTGATTTCGTATATTATCAACACTGCGATTGATGAACGTATTGATTTCGGACCGATGAGCCTCCAATGCCTGTTTTCAGAATTGCTGGACATTCTGGAGGAGGAACCCGTATTCTACACAAACGTTCTGTCAAATACGCTTGTTGAGTATCCGAATCACGCTTTTTTCCATGAGGCACTGGATGCGAAAATCAAAGACCTGATTATTACCAACTGCATGTATAAGAAGCCGGACAGGCATGATGATCTGATTCTTCATGTTTATCTTGCCGGAATTACAGCAGCGATGTGCAGCCACCTGATCAATCACAGGCTGGGCAGAGAGGAACTGATGGAAGCGTTTATTGTCGCAATGCCTGACCGTCTCAGACCGCTGATGCATATGAAAGAAATGATGGTCTGACAATAATTATTAATAAGGATAGCGGTAATGACAGCTGAGAAGTTTACAAATATGATCATTCATCGCAGAACAGCATTCCTGACTGCATAGTCTGTACGGGAATGCTTTTTTTATTGAACCGGAAAGGAAAGTGCTGTGCAGGATATGCACAGGCGGTAAGGTGTTTTCAATGGAATATATCAATAACGGAACTAAAGTGAAAGATATACAGGTTGCCTATATCGGGGGCGGCTCAAGAGGCTGGGCATGGACCTTCATGACGGATCTTGCAATGGAGGAAAACATCAGCGGGACAATCAGGCTTTATGATATTGATCATGAAGCGGCAGAGCGCAATGAAACGATCGGCAATCATCTGATGGAAAGGGAAGAAACACCGAGCGACTGGAAGTTTGTAGTAAAAGACAGTCTGAAAGAAGCTCTGACAGGCGCGGACTTTGCAGTGATCTCAATTCTTCCGGGAACTTTTGATGAAATGGAATCCGATGTGCATCTTCCCGAAAGACTCGGTATTTACCAGTCAGTCGGTGACACAGCAGGTCCGGGCGGAATGATCCGCGCTCTGCGCTCCATTCCGATGTTTGTGGAAATTGCGGAAGCAATCCGCGATTACGCGCCGGACGCATGGGTCATCAACTATACAAATCCGATGTCCATTCTTGTGAAGACACTGTATGAGGTATATCCGGGAATCAAGGCGTTCGGATGCTGTCACGAAGTGTTCGGTACCCAGAAAGTGCTCAGAGGCATCTTTGAGGAAACCACCGGGGAAAAGGTGGATGACTGGCATGATGTGCATATCAATGTCACCGGCATCAACCATTTCACATGGTTTACCGAAGCATCCTGTCATGACCGTGATCTGTCCCTATGTACCGTAAATATATAGATGAACACTTTGATGAAGGCTGGAGCGACAGTTCTCTCGGAAAGGACTGGGACTGGGCAGGAGATGTGTTCTCCTGTAAGCACAGGGTCAAAATGGATCTGTTTAACCACTATGGCGCAATCGCGGCGGCAGGCGACAGACATCTTGCTGAATTCATGCCGGGCAATGAATATCTCAATGACCGCGAAACAGTCCGTTCCTGGAATTTCTCCCTGACGCCGGTTTCCTGGCGCAAGGATGATCTGAAAGC
>AUXO011629299.1_pt1 | contig 13252 bp, 12 predicted proteins | sample 768731 | NCBI WGS metagenome assembly AUXO01 (sample SAMN02715735, study PRJNA202380) | gut metagenome | biome: sheep rumen | host: Ovis aries | place: New Zealand: Palmerston North
TTGTAATGGGTAAATCTTTATAAGTCTCCGTTGGAATACTTTCATTTTGTCGTGATGAAAAGTAATCTGTGAAAAAAGTCTCAGTCAAAATCGGCCTATAGATGGAATGATAGCATTGTCCAAAATCTAACTTCAATCGCTTTAATCGATAATTACACCAGTTCTTCTTATAGGCAGATAAATTAGGAGATGTGTTTGCTACCCTTTCAACAATCTCTTCTTCATCAATAAATCCAAAGTCTGATATTGGAAAGCCTAAGCATGCGCTGTAGTCTTCATCAAAACCCAAAAGATATGCTTCACCATCATGATAGGATAATGGGAAAAACAAGGTATCTTGTCCATTAAAGACATCAACCAACAAAACATATGTACCTTCTTCTCTTGCCATCTTGTTTGCAATAATCATTTGTTATTGATTATTTAGTCAAATATCAATCGGTTTTCCTCCTCTCTTATGGGATGGTCGCTCCACTTTGTAAAGTATTGAGGCTCATCGTTAAACACACAAATGGTAGTTGTGCCATCAGTCTTTCTTTCTATGGAGCGAATAATGCAATGGCTTCTCATTATATTTCTATAAGGAATTACAAACTCTTTTCCATTCAGAATTAGTGGTTTCAAAATTGGTGTTGATTCAGAAAACACAAACACCTTTCCTTTGTCTTCAAGTTCTTTGTAATCACACTCTAAATCTGACGTAGTAAAAGTCCATTCACTTCCGTCTGGTGTCTTTTCCATCAATGGTTCTTTTTTCAAGTAGCTCAAAACATATCTTGATACATTATATCTTTCTTCTGTAAAGCACTCATATTTTACGAACCTTTCTCCTGTCAAACATTCTATCTGCTTCACATTGTTATAGTATTCCTTCATGTTTTGGTAAATAGACTCCTTCTCAGACACCTTAAAAGGAGAATTAGCAAACAGTTCTTTAACGAACACTTGTTCTCCACTAAAAAGTGCAAGAGGTAAATCAATCCACTTTATTGCCTCATTATTATTTGTATACTCCTTCTTGAACTCAAAGGTTACATTAATATTATATCCAACTATCTTCCCGTCATTGTCTATAGTTTTAGTGTCTATAAAAATGTCGTAGATATTGGTTTCTATTATGCATCTTACGCAGCCCTCCTCTTTTTTGAACAATGTACTGTTTACTAATTCAAAAAAGCCAATTGATGGAATATTAATGGATAGCAGTTTCTTTTGAAAAGCAGGGGCTATCATTAGAGTAGCCATCTCATCTTTGTAACCGACAGTTAGACCATTATACTCTATGTACATCTCTGTTAGTTTCTTGGCAGACAGTTTGAGAGCAGGTATTTTTGTGTTGGGAATGAAATCCGGATACATGCTGACAGTCCTGTTAATTATCGCATCATACACATTCTTGTCTTTGGTGGAGAAATGAACCTTTACTTCTTTTCCTTTGGGAGCATCAAAACGCTCGACCTTGTTACTATTCTCACCTTCAGAAATTACTGGGACTAAATTGTGTATCCTACAATATTGTGCAAATGTTGAAGAAGAAACCCATTTCTTCTGAAAGTCCCTTTTTATATTCTTATTCAAAGACCCCTCTAATTCTGTAAACAAATCAGATGCCACACCATCGAAATATGAGACATTTGTTTTTGCAAGCCTCTCTATTTTGTATTTCTTTAGTCCTGGGGCTATTAAATAGAAATTGCGAGTATGGCCACCTGTCTCTGATTTTATCGTCTTCATAATCTCAAAGATATTACTATCTTCTAAACTATATCCAATAAAAAGTATGTCATTTGTAAGGACTTCTGCCTGTATCAAGATCCATAGAAGAGGATTGCGTCGACGGACGAAAAAGGCCGTGTAATCGTCTTTTGTTATTATAACATTATTCTTTTCAGAAAAATCGCCATGTATCTTGAAAATGAGTGTCTTATCCGATGGAAAGTTGACACAGTCTTTAGTGTTACGAACTACATAGCACTTCTCTTTTCCATAAACATCTTCTATAAGGGTGTCATAATTCGTTGTGATGATTCGATGAAAATGAGGTATTTGTGTCAGGAACTCATGATCTGATAAGTCCTTCCTTTTAAAATCCATTTGTGCCTTAATAATCTCCAAAAGAGAGTCCCGCCCATATACCTGTTCATATTCCTCGGCAACATAATCAAGTTGTTTTCCTGTGAGAAAATTCCTTTCTTCACTACTCATCTTGGAAAGAAGCGAATCCACTAGTACAGAAGACCTTGGCCCTCCTGCCTTAAAAGAGAAACCAGAACCAAGGAAAAGTGTCACTCGCTCCTTTCTTATATTTTCTATGAGATTCTTAAAGTCCATAATGAATTCGTCTAATATCTATTTCTCATCAATCATAAGCATATCCATAATGCATTTCCTGGTAATTCATTAGACTGATGCTCTCCTCCTGCCTATCATAGCAAGAGAATCGCTGGTCAGTCGCCAGTTTTATCTTTTCACACGCCACAACGAGATCTACACATCGAATCAAAGGTATGTTTGTTGTATTCATATTTCTTCATCATTTACTTATTTAATAAACCCTTCCTGTTCATAACCTCTATGATAACGATGAATGCACGAAAGAAGATTTGAAACTCTTTTGTCTTCAATCTTCATCTTACCATATTGAGGTAGTTGTGAGTTGTATAAATCAAGGTTTCCTTTAGAAATACGTTCTTCGTAATCTTCTGGTATCAATAACGAAGCACGTTCACCTAAATGTCGATAAAACTCATTCTGGTAGATGGCGACTCCTGCCAAATCCAAATCACCGAAATGAACGTATTTGTTTGGAATCGACAAGAGCCACTGCAACAAATCTTTGTTCTGATTCTGCGGATAGCGGGATACAAACAAGACCTTTCCATATTCTTCAAAAAGGTATTTTTGACGCGCTACATGGCGAAAGTTCTCAGCATTCTCAACTCCAATAATCACGACATCTTCGGGTATGCAAAAATGCTGATAGTCGGCAATGAACATGAAGGTGCCATTGGGAGGAAGTATCGTCAGTTGTTCCTCGCTCAAAACAGCATCAATGGGCTGAAAGCTGTTCACTAAGAATCCTGTAAACGTACGGTGGGATAGGAACTTGCTGTCACCTGTAACTTCCACCTGTGATGCCCTGTCAACACCACCGTTAGAAAGCAATTCGAGCGTTTGTTCCAAATCACGAATGTTGTATTGGCTGGCTAGATAGTTGCGGAAAGAAGATGTATTTACCACCCGCAGACTCTTCCGGCTACCATGTGTCACAGCCACAAGGATATCATCAGCCTGCATCTGTTCGAACCAGTCTCCCTTCAGACTGCTGGCAGGCAATGTATCGCCACCAGCTAGACGAATCAGTTTCTCTATGAGCGCGGCTGTTTTCTTCATCTAATAGTGAGTAGGGTTTTAATAACGGTATTACTTCTCTCATCTTTGCTGAGAGAATATGTATATTTGTATGCCAACGCATTATAGGTTGTCGGAGAAGAGTTGATGAGGAAAATGTTACGTTTGCTCGCAAAATCGAGAATTCCTTCTACATTATTGGGATGCAACTTACCAATCTCATCCATCATGCAGTGGAGTTTGAAATCACCGAATTTGCGAGATATTTTACGCTTAAACACATTGATTAGCATGATATTCACCATTGCCTTTACCAGAATATCAGTACCATCAGAGCCAACATTAGAGAGTTTCTCTACCCAGTTGGTGTCGTTATCGTTCTCCTTTACCTTAAACTCCAGTTTGAAGGTGTCGGACAACGTAATCGTGTCACGTTTCTGTTCTGCATCCATCATTTCGATAAGGGTCATTAGTAGTTTGACGGCCTGCTCGTTGGTGCGATTCAGATTATCCTCTGATGTAAAGAGGTTCAGTTGCCCGATGTCATAACCATGCTCATCATCGAAGCGCTTGATGTTCAATAGTTGCTGCATGAGACGGTCGTTGCTCTCCACGGCACGTAGTTCTATCTCCTTAATGACACCGACGAAATTGTTTTCTCGGAAATCACGATTGATATCAAGGATGGTTCTTTCTATGTCTGACTTATGTTGACTCAGGTCACCTACATCTTTAGCAATTCGCTTAATGATAGTAGCATACTGCCGGCTGGTACGAACACGATATTGCTCAATCTTGTTATTGCTTATAAACTCATTAAGTTCTGCGGCAAATTCCGTATAGTCAACATCTGTGTTGAATTCTGTACGAAAGTGGAACGTGTTTTGTGCTGAGAAATTGCCTTTGAACCGGATGACTGCCTGTTTGAATTCCTCGAATCTTTGTTGCTGAGTGCTAATATGGTCACGCAATTCTTCTAGAATGTCAGCAAGTGGTTTGACCGTTTCTATACCTTTTGCTGAAAGCAACTCTGACGGACAAGTAGGATTGCCCATAAAAGCACGAACCTTGCTGATGGCTTCATTCAGTTTCTTTTGTTCTTCTTGCAGTTTGTGCAGGTCAGCAGAAAGCGTGCTGATTTTCTCGTCATACTGCAGCTTTCGTTTTTGGAATTTATCTTGTAATTCATCTATCTTCTGGCGAATGAGTTTACGTTCACCCTTTTTCTTCTGTTCCAAATCGAAATACTCGCGTGTATCGTTCTGCCAAGAGATAAAGACAGGACGATGATCTTCTATGTATTTCAGTTCATCTGTAACCTTCTGTAACTGTTGACGGATGGCAGCCAATTGATTAACATCCACGCCCAGACCTTTTAGTTCTGCATCCATTTGAGCCAGAAGCTCACCTTTGTGTTGAGCAGCATTTTGCTCTTTGCTTTTCAGTTCAGCATTGACTTCTGCTTTTTGTTGGTCGCAAGTGTCCTTTAATTCTTTCTTCTGTTTCTCAAAAGTTTTACGAACATTCTCCAGTTCTTTGTCACGCTGGTCTGTCAGTAGTTTTCCTTGCTTGCTTATTGTCTCTATTTCTTTCACTGTCTCTCCAATCTTCGTTTGGAGTTTTTCGAGTTCTGCGTTCCGCCATTTAGTCAAACTTTCCATGGAGGCATACTGTTCCTTCTGAAGCAGTTCTATTCGACGAGGTATCTGATTGTATTCTGCATCGACATTCATCTTCTCCATACGGAGTTGCTTTAGCCGTGCACTAGGCTTCTGCTCCAGTTCTGCGATGTCAGCTTCTAACTGCTGTTTCTGGAGAGCAATCTTTTTGTTCAGTTCGTCAATCTTCTGTTCCATCAATGCTTTCTGAGCTTTTAGTTCCTCAGGTGTCTTGATGGTTTTCTCAATGTTGTCGGTCTCAACCTTAACACCATAAATGCTGTCGGATGAACCAACAAACTGAGGATTCAGAGAAGTGTTATAAAGAACAGCATCTTCATCCAGCACACGTCCAATATTCTCTTCCCAGCCGTTCACATTCTCGCCCAACCATTCTATGAGAGAACCCTTTTGGCGACTGAGCATATCTGTCACCTTTCCGATCTCGGTATTGATTTGCTTTATTTCATTCTCAATCGCTGCGATATCTTTTTCGCAAGCGGTTTCCAAATCTTTGCGCTGGATAGCTGTTTCATTGAGAATACGGTCTATCTCCTGCTGCTTGCCGGTGGACTCTTGGAATAGTTTCAGTTTTCTATCGTTCAGTTCGTTCAGCCTACGCTCCTGTTCGTCCATCTCCTCTTGGTAAGGGTTGGACTGCTTCACTCGCTGTTGTTGAAGTATAAGATTACTCTTCGTTTGGCGAGCCTCATCTAACTGGGCCTGATTCTCTTTCAGTTTCTGCTCATACTGTCCACGAATCATCTCTGTTTGTTCTGTCGTCTCAGTTTGCAGACGGCCCTCAGCCTGCAGGTGCTGACTGTCAATTTCATTGATGCGTTGTTGACATTGTATTTTGTATGCCAGTAATTGATTATCAACATCCTGTATTAATGTGTCATATTTGGATTTAACACTCTGGTTTTTGTTCGTCAACGTCTCTTCCTGACGCGAAAGACTTTGCTGTTGAATCTTCAGTTCACCTTCTTTGCCAATACGCTCTATGATCTTTTCTATACCGATTTCAGAATAGTGCTGGCGTTTTGATTTGACCTGTTCAAGGAAGAATTTCAAAGCACCATCTTCTTGGTTTAGTCTAGCATCTTCGGCTTTATATTTACCATTTTCCTCACTCAGCAACCTTCGTTGGCGTGCCAGTTCCTGACCATAGTTTGCCTGTTGCTCTGCCAAATTAGGTAATCGATTCGTATCGCGTTCAAATGCGTAATTCAACTGACCACAAAGCTCAGAGATTAGTTTACGGACATACTCGTAACCCGAATACTTATGAATTACAGCCTCAGCATCATCCTTCACTTTTACCTTGCCGTTTTTCTCCACCTTGTACCATTTCCAAATATCCTCATACTGCTGGCGGAAACTCTTTAGCTCCTCACGATAACGGTTCAAGTCGATGTCGTCGCTCGCGAAGTCCATTGAGTCAATGATGGTGTCTTTGATGACGCGCGACTCTAGGCTTTGGTTTAGGAAGATATTCTGAATAGTTAAAGGCACCTGGCGATATTTTGTACTCTCCATCAGCGAGAAACGGCGCAGTTCCTTTTCAACCTGCTGGTTGTTGCCATAGATGATGTCGCGAAACTCCTCATAGCCACGGATGATGTTGCTCTTAAACACCCGCGTGCCTATCTGTTCACTGATGCGTCCCCACTCATACCGCACGCTTCCATCCTCCTCGACAAAGAATCGTTTGTCGTATGCACAGTCAACAATTCGGAAGGCAGTACGCCCATGTGAGAGGAAGGTCATCACAAAGAACTTTCCCGTCTCACGGCACACTTCGTAAATGATGTACGAGTTTTGGTGGGGAAGGTAGAACTCATCGTAGCCCTTCTGACCTGCTTGAGTCTTAATGCCCAGTTTGCTCTTATCGACATTATAGAAGAACAAGATAGAACGAAGCAGAGTTGATTTGCCAACACCCTGCGTTCCGATGAAATGCACATTGCCGTCAAGCTTTATCTCTGCATATGGCACGTGTGCACTATTGATGAATATGATTTTATTGAGGTATCTCATCTTTCACGTCCTCGTCTATGTTAATACAAAGTATAATCTGCTCAATGTAATGAAAGGCGTTTGTAACCTGATAAGTGCTGTCCGTCTCATTCACTAGCTCCGCAAATCCCATATTCTCTAATGCACCTGCCAATGCCTCTAGCTTTTGGCGATTCGACGGCTTGTCTGGGAACATCTGTGCCAGTTTCTCCTTTAAACCTGGTATTGTGGATAGCTTCACTTCCATCTGAACCAGACTAAATTGAGTACCTGCGTCAAAAGCTGTGTTGTATGTCTTCAGGAAATCCAGATAGTCAATCCACGAGAATAGTGACTGTAACTTGTTTTCGATGATTACTTTTGCCTCTTTGCGGCTGAAATAGTAGAACCCGTCACCGCTACTCAGTTGGAAGTCTATTTGATTGAAATAGTCTTCATACTCCTGTTGGTTCTCTTCTATATCATTATAGATAGCACGTGTTTCCGCATCGATGCTATTGCTCGATATGAACTGTCCCCGGCTGAGGCGTTGGAATATTTCGCTTGTATATTTCATCGTGGGTATATAATAGGATATTCTATGTTGTCTATTGTCTTTATCTCGTCAGTATAGTGCATCTGGTCTGGATATTGTGATGCCATTTGCAGAAAGAGTACCAGACGCAATTCTTTGTCAAGCGAGTCAGTAAACGAATAGTTCCACACGTAGTAGAATAAATCACTACTTTGTGCCAAGAATCCGTTCAGCAATTCCTGATGGTTGAAAGCTCGAGTCGTTTCCGTTTGTTCCTCCAGATAGCTGATATCTATCTTTTCGGCAAGTCTCGACTTGATGTTAGCCTTCTTCGATAGTCGTCGTCTGATGTTGTCAAGGATATCTAGTGCAGTGTCCTCATTGTGAAGGAAATCGAGTGAGACACGTGTAATATATTTGGGCTGGCGTTCCATCCATACGGCGTCAGTCTGAGCCATCAGTTCTTTTACATTCGTTGCCTGCTCAATCATGAACTGGTCGCGTAGATATTTCAACTGACGCACACGTTTTACCAATCGACTCTGATACTCTATGCGATTCAGATAGTCTATAATCTGGGCTGTAATGGCTATCAAACCGTGGGCTGACTCACGCAGACCTTCGCGAACCTCACTAACCGTCTGTTTCAGACCATAATCTGCGGCAGTAGAGAAGAATATCGTCTGCTCATCCATCACACGTTCCGTCTGGTGGATAAGTTCACCTATAAGCCTGGCTTTTTCATCGAAATCCTTCAGTCGGAGTTCCTTAATCTTAAAATTGGGCTCCTGCTTATAGGTGTCATCAACGTTTCGTTTCAGGTCAATCACATTCCTGCGAGTTGCATTGTCAATGCTTTTAAAGGTATGCCGTATCTCTCTTAAGAAACCTTCCCGCCTAGTGTTGTTCTCTGCTGCCAGATATGAATTAATACCCAGATTTAGCTTGTCAATATACATTTTGACCGACGAGATGTTAATGTCCTCATTGACAGACAATACCTCCTCGAAGAATCGCTGATAGGCATCATCCAGTTCCAACGAATCACCTGTCTTTACAATAACTCCATATGTGATGAGAAGTTTCAGTTTGTTCTCATCACCATCCAGTGTTTCCAAGGCATCGTCATACTTCACAGCAATCGTCTTGCGTTGCAAGAACATATTGCTTAGCAGTTTCGATCCCTGCTGAAGCGCTCGAGTCAATTCTTTTATCGATCTAAACGTTGCCATAAGTAAGTAATCAGTACTTTTGCTTGCTCGGAATAACCCCACGCACACCACCTTTAGGATTAGGCACATCGCCCTTGTATCTTGGAATCAAGTGCATGTGGCAATGGAAGACGGATTGACCTGCATGTTCGCCGACATTGATTCCGACATTATAACCATCAGGGTGGAAACGCTCATCTACCTTTTGTTTGACATATTGAAGCACAACATTCATCGCCTCACGTTCATGATTGGTAAGGTCGAAGTAAGATGCAACATGTCGTTTAGGAATAATAAGGGCATGACCAGGTGATACAGGATAGCCGTCGTAGAAAGCGACGCAGGTAGCCGTCTCACAGATAATTTCAACCCGACGTGACAATTTGCAGAAAGGACACTTTTCCCCTTCTTTGCGAGGCAATTTGTTGAAGTGGTTGTACTGATAGAGTTCGTAACTTTTATTTGCCACAAGGCTTTTGTATGGCAGTTTGACATTGCACTGGTACGTGTACTGTTTGTGTATAGCATGAAGTCGGAATCCCTCTTCTGTCAAGTCTCTTCGAACAGCAAAGTATGCCGTTCCTTTAGGCGAAAGCAAGTTTGTGACGTTCATCAAAACCTCTGCTTGTGCATAAGGTTCCAATACGTTCAGCACATAGTTGCAGATAATGGTATCGAACTTACCTTCTGGGAAGTCTGGGCGATAATAATAGTCATAACCCACGATATCATAGCCCAACTTCTTCAACTCGTCAGTATCAAAGCCAAAGCCGCAACCAAAGTCGAGAATCTTCCCCTTTAATAGATCATGCTTCATCAGGTATCGTGTCGGCACAGAAAACTCTGTCCGCTTGATAGCCGTAAGGTACGGGTGATTAATCTTCTCGGGTTCCATAGTAATTAGTATTTCCAAGTCTCAAAGCCCATGTTTAGGGCAATCTGATTGATGGGATTAAACGTTCTTTCATAGAGTTCACGAAAACGTACATCATCCATGTTGGCCAGTTCTCTTGCCGTGTAGCCAAGAGAAATAAAGTCCTCCAGCACCTTTGGCTCCTTGTCGGCATTGAGAATGAGCTGCAAGGAATGATGCTGCAAATCAGCCAACTTAGGTAGATAGAAATCCAGTTCAGGAAGTTTGTTGCTCTTTGACGAGTTAATGCTGCCATCAGACGGAATCAGGTTCCAAAGCAGGTCATGCGAAACGAAACTCCAAGGAATGAAATGGTCGAGATCATAGTCATCTGGATACAACTCTGTGTTGGTGTAGATGCAGCGGATAGGACCACCAATGTTCATCACCATATCCCAATAGTTATGCTGCTTCGTCAACGAGTTCCTTACCTCTGGGCGAATTAGTTTATTGGGGATGGCTGGCACATTGGGATTCCTAGCTTGTAAAAACAGAGTTAAGTTCCAATAGGCAAAGTCCACCAAAATGTTGTAGTGGCTATGCAGATACTGATTCCAATCAAGATTAAGTATGATGTAGAAATCACCGGTCTCTTTGTGTAAAAAATACAAGCAACCGTTTTCAAATGCCTGTGAACGCCGTACCATTTCTTTGTCGTCAGAAGTGTCTATCCAAGGACGAAGGAAACGATATGGGACGTTCAACGTAAGAATATTTAGTAATTTGCAAATTTGCTTGTCTTGCAGCCTTTCCGTTAGTCCTTCAATGATTGTTTCCGCATTTGCGTCAATCGGTATCTGAGTAATGCGCTGCAATTCCATCACAATTTCAAACAGCGAATCACTCTTGCCAAACGAAAGTCTGAAATAGTGAATTGGATACCAAGCATTAGCAACCATACGGATAACGATATCCCACACATCAATCCTCGGATTATCCGTCTTGGCATGTATCTGCATAATTGATACAAACCAAAAGTATTTGTATGTCGCAACCGTGTTCGAGAATATCTTACCGAGACGGTTAGTGGTCAATATATCGGATTGGGGTATCTGCATTTGTTATTGTATTAATCCCAAATATTTTCCATTTCTTTTTCTAATGCAATGCTTCTAAATTTGCGACTTGATAAGTCTGTAGTGGCTCTCATGCCTTTTGCATAGTTTTCAACATTCTCTGTAAACTTAATGTCATCTTCTTTTGTGGTTGTCATCTTTCTCCTTATTGATTCGCCAAAATCAATTAAAATATCGCGTGCTTTTATTCTATTTTCTTTAGATAGTGGTAAATTCTTTATATGGTTTGCAAACACTAAGAACAAAGAATAGAAGTCTGTTTTCTTGGACCAGCGGGTATCTGAGATGTTTGGAAGTATTTTCTGTAATTCACCCAAAACGACATCATAAATATCTCTTACAGAATCTTCATCTGAAAAATCCTCTTCATAGAGTTGATAATAACTCTCCAATTTGTCTTTCTTGTTTTGAATACCATTTAATAGTGCTATTGTTAATTCACTAATATATTCGACATCAAGCATTCTTCTGACATCGTTAGGAGTAAATAGTCCTATCTTTGAGAATGCTTCTTTGTCGGAAATAGAATTCATTAATCTAATAAATGGCCCTGAATATGTCGCTTGTCTTAGTTCTTGTTTATTCAAAGCAACAACATTTTTGTTTAAACGTTGGAATATAGCACGTAATTCTGCATCATTCACATCAGGTAATATGCGGACTACAAAATTGTACTGAAAAAAAGCTTTTTTCTGTTCTGTGGATAATCCGTCAAAGTCTGTTCCATGAAAATCCGGACTTTCCTTCTCGTCCATTGAGAATTTTCCATCTATAAAATCAAGAACAGAACGTATTCTTTGTTGACCATCAATTATTATATATCTTGCATTACCCATTTCATCAGCAGTTTCCTGCATATAGATTTCTGGAATTGGGTATTTGTTTAAGATAGTATCAATCAAAAAACTCTTTTGACGAGTTACCCAAACAGGATTTCTTTGAAAAGGAGGTTTCATATCTAGCTCCTTGTGTTCATATACTTGTTTAAACCAAGCAATATTCCGCAATGTCGTATTAAGAAAATTTTCCATATTTATATAATTTATAATGTTATTGATTCTGATTTTACGCCAATCATGGTAGATAAATTGGTTTTAAAATTGCGCAAATGGTAAGCTCTAAGGGCTTCATGATCCTGATATAATCTAAAATTAATCTTTCTATTTTCAAATACAGTTTCTTTTTCTATTTCTTCTATAGCATGAATCCACTCTTTCGCAAATGGCATAATTCCCAATATTTTGTCTGTTGCGATTGTCCCCCAATATATAAACTTTGCCGCATGTTCTTTGATTGATTCTTGTACTTCATAAGTATAATCAAAAGGATTCACATTTCGGATAGTGTGCCATGCCACATCAAAATAGTAATGAGAAATTATGGCAATATCAATATCAGACTTCTCATTAAATTCTCTGAAGTTTTTATGCGGACTAAGACTAAAACCTGTACAAGAACTTCCAACAAAAATAATAGAACAGCTATCAACGTTCAACAATTTTGACAGTTTCAATTTGGTTTGGAGGAATGTTTCATAATTACCATTAAAAATATGAGGCAATTTCTCCACAACCCATTTTGACACAAGAAAATCATACTCGTATCTATCAAAATCCTTTGTGAATTGCTCTATGTTTGTATTCTTATTCATATCACTACTGTAAAAAGAACGACTATTATGCATACTGATTAATATATCTATAATATGTTCCAATAGTTCTTTTCTCTATTCAATGTAAGTTTGTACATGTTAGTTCTTTCTTACTAATTCTGTTAATTCAACATCTAGTAATCTTGCTATTTTTAGATACGTCTCCATCGGTGGTTGGCACACATTGGTACACCACTTGGAAACGGTCGTTGGAGCACAGCCTAATTGCTCTGCCAGCCACTTGTTGGTCCGCTTTTTCTCTGCAAGAACCACCTTAATACGATTGATGTCTTTGTCCATAATGGATTATCTCATTGTTATTGGTTACAAAGATAATCTTTTTCTGTGAGACAAATGCAAAATTCCACGATTATTAACATTTTAAATCATTAAAATGCTTTTTTCCTCACTTTTTGATATCTTTCCCATACTCATGCCACCATCTTGTGGCAGCACTCAGGGCGCGGATAGGTATCTTGATTCTGTCTGGCCAAGTAGGTGGTACTTCGTCTACATTGATGCCAGCGAGCATACAGAAGAAAGTGAGGTTGCCCTCGATGTATTCATGCAGTTGCTGGAGGGCAATGGCGGTGCCCAGTTTCTTGTCGAAGTCTGCCTCGTCAGTGGCAAACTGCACATGGGCCACAAGATGGGGAGGTTTCTGTTGATGCAATAGCCAGGCATCGCCAAACCCCTCTACATAACGGCACTCAGCCACGAAATCACTCTGCTCCACATGCTGGGGAGCCAAACCATGCTCAACCGTCCGTGGGAACAGCTGAATGTAATCCAAATCAAGTTTTCTACGTTCCATATCGTTTACTGTTTAGTGAATAGATCTGTCTCGTTCACTCGCATC
>AUXO010015494.1_pt1 | contig 13249 bp, 13 predicted proteins | sample 768731 | NCBI WGS metagenome assembly AUXO01 (sample SAMN02715735, study PRJNA202380) | gut metagenome | biome: sheep rumen | host: Ovis aries | place: New Zealand: Palmerston North
ATGACGATTCAAGGGATTACGCAAGTGGATTTCACCGTGCTGGTAGGTTCGATGATTCTCCTGTGGCTGTTCTCGTTTACGAAGCTTACCATACAACGATGGGAGGGTGCCGTACTGACAATTATCTTTATGGCTTATCTTGTATGGCTTATAGTAAACGTCTAAACGCTAACTCCTAAACCTTCGGCTCTCGTTCGAGCTTGCTCGCTTGCAGAGCGAAGCAGCGCAAGAACTCTCAAACTATATACTCAAACTCGTCAAAATGGGTGAAGCCCATCTCCATAAGTAAACGGCGGCTGCTGACAACAGCCGCCTTTGTATTGTATTCGGGGATAAGCGGTAGGCGGATAAGGCAATTGTCGGCCACTCCTTGTTTTGCCAGCCACCGCAGGTTGCCTGTCACGCGTCGGTTGCTGCGTCGGGTATAGGCATGGTAGATGTCTGGATTCATGTCTTTCACGTCTATAATCCACTGTGATACAAAAGGCAAGAGCGTTTGCAAGTGACGGCGTTCTACGTTCAGGCTGGTTTCCAGCGTGATGCGCCAACGCGGGTCTGCCAACTGGCAGAACTCGCTGATAAACTGGCTGCGCAGACATGGTTCACCACCACCAAAGCAGATTCCGCCATCGGTGGAGAGAAAATACAAGTTATCTATCTTGACTTGTTCCAACAGCATTTCGGGTGTCAGTATCTGACCGATACCACTGGCATGGTTGCATTGTGGATTAAGACAATAACGGCAACGCAAAGGACAGCCGTGAAAGGCTACGAGGGTGGTGACACCGTTGCCGTCAATACCCATGCGGTGACGGTTGATACCTATCAGAGGCGCTTCGATATGGTTGATACTAGTCATTTTTTCTCCTTATTATTTCTTATTGGCAATAAATACACCGATGAGAATCAAAGCAGAGCCAGCGTAGGCGACGGCTGTCATAGGCTCTTGCAGGAAGAGGGCACTGATAATGACGGTGCTGATGGGGTTGAGATAGACGTAGTTGGAGGTGCGGATGGCGCCAAGACGGTGGATGATGTAACTCCACACGGCAAAGCAGGCAAAGGAGCCGATGAGGCCTAAGAATAGCAGGTTGCCCCACACAACGGGGTCGGCAAATGCCGACACGGGAAACGACCAAGGATGGAAAGCGAAGAGGGGGAGGATAGTCACAATGCCGTAGAAGAATACTTTGCGGGTGATAAAAACGGCACCGTAGCGCCCGGAAACAAACTTAATAAGGATGCTATAGACCGCCCAGCAGAGGGCTGCCGCTAACGCCAGCAAGTCACCTACAGGACTGAGTCTAAGGATAAAGTGCCCGTTGAAGATGACCATGCCCATGCCGATGAGTGCCATGAGCGAACCTCCGAAAAGATTACGTGAAGCGTGAACGTCTTTCAGTAGTAGCAAGCCGAGTAATGTAGTCCAAAGTGGGGCTGTGCAGACGATGAACGACACGTTGTTGACATAGGAGATGCCGACAGCGATATTTTCGGCAAGGAAATAGACGGAGCCGCCCGTGATGCCGAGAAGCATCATCCATGCCTCGTCTTTCCAGTTGTTGCACCAAAGACGGCGTGGGGAAATGAACCAGATGCAGACGTATGCCAACACAAAACGGACGATGAAAATCTCCTCTGCACGCATGCCGGCAAGAAGCAGAAATTTCGAGTTGACAAAGGTTGCACCCCAGAAGAGCACAACGATGACGGCGGTGAGATGATAAAAAACGTTAGACAAGAATTTGAAAATTAACCTGTTTTTATTTTGCGTTGTCCTTGTATCGTTGTATCTTTGCCGAAAATAGCAGTTGTTATGAGATACGGAAAGAAGATTTGCAGAGAGCTGAAAACCATTCGAAAGGCAATAGCCGATGCCAATGGGATAGCTTATGACCCAAAACCTTGCAACCATCGAGGAGACTGTGCTGGCACATGTCCTGCCTGTGATGCAGAGGTTCGTTATATTGAGCGTGAACTAAACCTGCGTAAACTGGCAGGAAAGGCAGCTGTCGTGGCAGGACTCTCACTGGGTGTTGCTTCGATGACGAGCTGCCACAAAATTCTCCGTCCAGAAGTGAATGGCTTGATTGAGCGTCCACAACAACTTGCCGGTGACGTTGCTATCATCGATTCTGTGGAATGTTCCAAGACGGACACGGCAAAGATACCAACGCCGAAGAAGAAGACGAAGGAAGATAAAGCAACTCTGCGTGGCAAGTATCTCATCTACGATTAGTGGGCTGAAGCCTGTCTGCTCTTTTACCTATTATTCCTCCTCCTGCCGGTCGTCAACGTTGTCGCCATCGGTAGGAGCAAGGTCTTTCTCAAACTCGGTGATGCCATTGTCGATGAGTATGTCGTACCACTGCAGCAGTTTTTTGATGTCGCTGTTGTGTACACGGTCGCGGTCATAGTCGGGCAACACGGTGGCAAAATATTCTGTAAGCTCTTTGGCGGATGCCTTGCGCCAATTGACGCTTGCCTTCTTGCTGCCTTCATGGTCACGAACCTTAGCCAAAACCTGTCCGAGCGGCATGTCTTCTGATTCAGTGAACATGGCAATGTCGGCGAGGGAGGTCACACGGTCGGTAGCAAATGCCGGCTGACGCTTATGAGTCTCGTCGAGGGCTTCTACGATTAAACTGTTTTTTGCGCGGCTCACCAACTTGTAAAGTCCGGGTTTGCCTGCGATGGAAAGAATGGTTTGTAACATATTGTTTTCTTTTTTTATGCCGTCAGCGCAAGGCTGACAACTGATGAATAATGTTTTCTATTTGTGGCTCGATGGCTTGCTGACCGTCGTTGACGATTTCAAAGTCGGAACGGCTGATAACTTCTTCTTGTGGCAACTGCCGTTGAATCCATGCCAAAGCTTCATGGCGACTGATGTCATCGCGTTGCATGATACGTTTTAGGCGTACTTCCAAGGGAGCGCTGACGCAGATGACATAGTCGGCATTCACACGCTTGTCGAAACCGCTGTCGAAATAGATGGCGCTCTCCAACCACTGACAGTCAGATGCCAGGAAGTCGGCAGCAACAGCGGGATGTATGGTGTTGTTGACGGCTTGCTTGTTGGCTTCGCTTGCCAGCAGGAATTTAGCCAGTATAGGCTTTTGCAGGATGCCGTCCCGATAGACCGTCGTACCCACCAACCTTTTCAAGTCTTCTTGCAGGGATAAGGAGGTACGCAGCAAACGTTTGGCTGCCGCATCGCAGTCATATACCTTGATGCCGCGTTGTTTCAGCAGAGTGCAGACATAGCTTTTTCCTGCTCCGATTCCGCCTGTAAGAGCGATGACTGGCGACTGATGAGTGTGCGAGTTTGTCATTGTTGCTCGATAAGGTAGTCAACTTCAGAAATGTCTGGCTTGGCATTGCGGATGCCTTTAGGAGTGGTAAACACACTGATGCGGCATTTCTCCGTCGGATTGGCAACGAGCTGGTTGTAGTCAACAACAACGCGGAACCCCTGTGGTAGCAGTTGTTTCGTCTCTGCATTCTTGGGCATCTGGCTCAGTCGGGCAGCACCAACCACAAATTTAACTTTTACCTTCGACGGGAAAGTACGTACCAACTTGTCGGGTGGGGTGTTGATGGCCTCTATGGGCACTTCCACCGTTTCTTCAGTCAATATGTCGGGAATAAGTTTCATGCTGACACTGGCAGGAACGAATTTGGCTCCCTTGACCTTGCGCAACTCAATGGTTTTTGTTAGTGTGTCGCCGAAATTGCTTACAAAGAAACGTGATGTATAGGCGTTGTGGATGCTGTCCAGCAATTCCTTGGCTGCATAGACAGTGACGCTATCGGGTGAAAACCGTGTTTCTGCCAAGTAGTAACCATTTTGCGGAGAGATGGTTCCCGACAAACGTACTGGTACTTTCTTACTCTTGCCAAAGTTGTAGAAAAATTCCACCTTGTCGGGCTTCATGCTCGTTATCTTTGACGAGTTGTATAGCTGTTGGTAGATCATTTTCTGCAAGTCGGCGTAGCTGATGGTGCCGTGACCCTTTCCGTCGGCATAGTTGCGGAAGTCGATGTTAAGAGGTTTCAGAACGTCACCATAGAGGTAGCCGCCAATCATATAACCTTTGTCCCTCACTGTTATGCGGATGGTGGCAGGGACGTCGTTGGTAATGATGAGGCTTTTAGGAACGTTAATGATATTGACACCGATGGTAATCTCTTTTTCGTAAGTCTCGTTCAGCGTCATCACCAACCAGAAACTACCGCTTAGAAAGAGGAAGAACATAAAAATCAGAAATTCCTTTTTTACCAAGGATAAAAGGAATTTCTTGATTTTGCTATATTTTCGCAAAAAACCGATTTTCATGTTGGATTTCTCTTTTGCAGAGGGAAATCAAGGTTTACTTAGACTGCATTTGTGATGCCGCATCGGCAAAGACATAGTTCTTGTCAACGATGATGACAGTTCCTTTGGCTATCTCCACTTCAATGGTGTTATTGGTCAGATTCACTTCCTTCACCGTGCCGTAGATACCACCTCCGGTAACAACTTTAGAACCAGCCTGCAACGAATTTTGAAAGGCGCGTATTTCCTTTTGCTTCTTCTGTTGTGGACGAATCATAAAAAACCACATGATAGCAAAGATGGCTACCATCATCAGCAACATAGGCATCATGCTGCCACCTTGTCCTTGTGCCGCCTGTGCGGCAAGAAATGTCATTGTGTTCATTTTTTCTTTTTTTGTAGTTTTATTGTTGTTTTAATTCTTCACGCTAAACTCTTTTTCCCTTTAATTTTGGTTCTCAACTCTAGCCTCTTCATCCTTTTACTGCCTTCATCACTTTCCCCGTCTGCACCAGATAGTGGGCAATAGCATCGAGCATGCCGTTGATATAGCCGCCACTCTTGGGCGTACTGTAGAGTTTGGCAAGATCGACATATTCGTTGATGGTGACGCTGATGGGGATGTTCGGGAAGTTAACAATTTCGGCAATGGCAATCTGCATAATGACGATGTCCATGTAGGCAAGTCTGGAGAAATCCCAGTTTTTCGATGTCTCACTCATATACCGCTGATAAGTGTCGGCATTGAGAATGGTTGCTCGGAACAACTTGATGGCAAATTCCTGGTCTTCCTGACTTTGGTATTCCGGCAACAATTCCTGGTTGCTCTTGTTCTTGGGGTCGAAGCGCTTGATGGTCTTCAGTACGAATGTGTCAACAATTTCCTTGTCGTCGTTCCAATAGAGGCTCTTCTCTTCCAACACGCTGTCTAGGTCGGCATTGTCTTGAATCAGAGTGCGGTAAATCTTGCGCCATAGTTCGCGGTCTATTTCGTAATCGGTCTCATCCAGCGACATATATTCTTGGTATATCTGCGATTCTTCTATTTGGTCGCACAGCTTTCTGACACTGTCGATATGGTCTTCCCACCTCAGTTTCTGCACCTCCATAAATTCCAGCAACTGCTTGTTCTCTTCCAGTTGCACGGCAAACTTATTGTATGCAAAACGCGGTGAAGGTTCTTTTCCGCCTTCACGCTTAGTTCTAGAAGTCGCTACTTCTAAACGATGGCGTTCCTCTTTGGTGATGGCAACTATCAGTTCTAGCAAAATGTTGTATAAATCATAAGCTTTTGAGAGAGAGAACAAGAGTTCTTTCTCTATTGTTTCCATGTTGCGGTTGCCGTTTTGATAGTATGCGTAGGTTAACTGAACTATCTTTGTTCTAATCAAATCCCTGTTTATCATCGTTTTCTCGTGTTTTACGATTGCAAAAATAGCTCTTTTTGGCTAAACCTGCAAGAAAATATCGCTTTTTCATAGACTTTTCATCATTTTTTTTAGTATTATTCTTTTGTCTTTCATCTTTTCTGCTTACCTTTGCAGCCGCTTTTTAGCACCCTCAGGTGTCAAGGGGATAGTGCCCCGACTCGTGTGATGGTGAATTAAGGCAAGTATTAACAACTTAATTTAGAGTAACACAATTATGAAAGAAATTGTAATCAACGGCCAGAAGCGCGAGGCGCTTGGCAAGAAGGCCAGTAAGGCTCTTCGCAAAGAAGGACTCGTTCCATGTAACCTCTACGGTGAGAAGAAAGATGCTAACGGACTGCCTGAAGCATTTGCTTTCACTGTTCCTTTCACAGAACTGCGTAAGGCTGTTTACACGCCGCATGTCTATGTTATCAACCTCAATATCGACGGTAAGAGTCATGTAGCAGTCATGAAGGAGTTGCAGTTCCATCCAGTAACTGACGCATTGCTCCACGTTGACTTCTTCGAAATTAACGAAACGAAGCCTATCACAATTGGTATTCCCGTTAAACTCAACGGTCTGGCTGAAGGTGTGAAGGCAGGTGGTAAGTTGAACCTCGCTGTTCGCAAACTGAACGTTACCGCTCCTTACAAGAATATTCCAGAAGTGCTCAACGTTGACGTTACCGCTCTGGAGCTTGGCAAGAGCATCAAAGTTGGTGAACTGAGTTTCGAAGGACTCGAAATCGCTACACCTGCAGAAGTTGTCGTTTGCTCCGTTAGGGCTACACGTGCTTCTCGTTCTGCTGCCGCTGTAGAAGAGGCTGCTGCTGAATAATCAACAATAATGGATAAGTATTTGATTTGTGGATTGGGAAATCCAGGTGCTGAATACGCCGAAACCCGCCACAACACAGGCTATATGGTATTGGACGCTTTCGCAAAGGCGTCCAATATCGTTTTTGAAGACAAGCGTTACGGCTTTGTGGCAGAGACGATGCTCAAAGGTCGTAAGATTTTCCTGTTGAAACCAACTACGTTCATGAATCTTTCAGGCAACGCCGTGCGCTATTGGCTCAACAAGGAGAACATCGACCAGCACCGCCTGTTGGTCATCAGCGACGATGTGGCGTTGCCCTTGGGCAACTTCAGACTGAAAGCATCAGGTTCCAACGGTGGCCACAATGGACTGGGGCATATCCAGCAACTTATAGGGCAAGATTACCCTCGTCTGCGTATGGGTATTGGCAACGATTATCCACAAGGTCAGCAAATCAACTGGGTGCTTGGAAAGTATTCGGAAGATGAGATGAAGGTGCTTCAGCCCGCGTTGGAACATGGTATTGACATCATCAAGAGCTTCGTCCTTGCTGGCATCGACATAACCATGAATCAATATAATAAGTTGGGAAAGGCGAAAGTCTAATATGATTTGTGTAACCGCGAAGCGCTTTCACCAAGCGAAGCGACTGAAAGAATAGTAAATTGAATCATGAATAGTGAAGCACGTATTGACAAGTGGCTGTGGGCAGCCCGCATCTTCAAGACACGTTCCATCGCTGCCGATGCATGCAAAAACGGGCGTGTGATGGTAAACGGCACCAACGTGAAACCGTCGCGTCCGTTGAAAGTGGGTGAGACCGTGCATGTGAAAAAGCCGCCGGTTACTTATTCCTTCAAGGTGCTCAAAGCTATTGAGCAGCGTGTAGGTGCCAAACTGATACCTGAAATCTATGAAAACGTTACTGATCCCAAGCAATACGAAATCTTGGAAATGAGTCGCATCAGCGGATTTGTTGACCGTGCTCGCGGAACAGGTCGCCCCACCAAGAAAGACCGACGCGCCATGGAAGCCTTCACCGAACCCATCTTCTTCGACGACGAAATGGAAGACTTAGATGATCTTTAGACAGATTTGACAGCAAGACAGATAGTTTCTTAAAATATAAAGACATATTATACAAATAGCCATCTGGGATAATCGCAGATGGCTATTTGTTTGATATCTATGTGACCTTAGTCTATCATCATCGGACCTCCGAAACCTCCGCCACGGCGACCTCCGCCTCCGAAGCCACCACTTCTATTACCGCGTGAACCACCTTCAGGACGTGGTCCCATGCCCGGTCCTTCACGATCGAAGCCAGGACCGCCGTCCGGACGTTTCATGGCGTCTTTACCGCCGAAGACATTCAGTTTGTAGGAAGCTTTGAACATGAGGTAGGAGTTGATGCTGTTGTATTCGGTGTCGGTGCGCTGCATGGCGTTGATGACACGAGTGAAGTTGCTCTGCTTCTGCAAGATGTCAAACCACTGAATACTGAGCGTCAGGGCGTTGCCTTTAAGGAAACTATGACTAATCTGTGCGTTCCAAATCAGTTCGTTGGTGTTTAGCGATGCATCTTCATATCCTCTTCGGCTGTTTTCATGAATGTCAGTAGAGAGGCTGGTGCCCCACGGTGTAGTGATATTGATATTCGTACCATAGGCAAACTGCCATGTATTCAGATTGTTGTTGCTCTGCAGGTTGTTCTTCGAGTGGGTGTAGTTGACAGAACCATCGAGTTCAACCTCCAGCCACGAATTACGATAGCTGGCAGAGAGTCGTTCGCCAAGACTTGTTGATTTGGTGATGTTGCGCTGCGAATCGCTGCTTTTGTCGAGAGCAAGGTAGCCCACATAGTGGTTGAATCCGGCAGTTGTAAACGTGTTCACGTTCCATACAGCAGCAGAGTCGATAGCCGTATTGAACATGACGGCACCATTGATGTTCCAGTTTCCGTTGATGTTTTCCGGCTGTGTGATGCGTCCACCAGTGGCGGCATCATAGGTGACCTTGTTAGAGATGCTGTTTTGCGTGTTTGAGTAATTGAGGAAAGTCATGATACTGCGCTGATGGCTCTGGATATATTGATTATAGAACAGGCGCATGCGGTGGGTGAAGGCCGGTTTCAGTCCCGGGTTACCCATCTTGATGTTCAGCGGGTCGGTGTCATCGACGATAGAAAGCAGGTCGGACATCGACGGCTGCGTGGTCGTTCCTCGGTAGTTGATGCGCAAGTTGCTGCGCTTGTCAAACTTGTAACGGAAGTCGAAGGTAGGACTCCAGTTTACAACGTTGCGGACGGTGTCTGTATAGACACCAAGATAGTCTTGCATGTAGCGTGAACGCTGCGGTTGCACCATCACGCCGACGTTCAACTGATATTTCTGACGATTCATGCGGAGCATGACCTGACCTTCGTGTGTATAAGTACGATATTCAGAATAACGGCTCAGGTCTTGGTCGAAATAAGTTTCCAGCGGATTGGGCAGCAGACTTAAGAAACGGTCCCAGCCACGGTATTCGACAGGGATGCCGTAGAAGAATCCTTCGCCCAGGTTGGAGAAGTCGTAAGTGGAGCGGTCGCTCTTGCTGAAACTGTAGCTGTATTTATAGCTGAACTGCAAGTATGTCTTGCGGGCTATGGGTTCACTGTAGGTGGTTTGCAGCGAGTAGCTCCAGTTTTTTGTGGGCATGAGGTTGTAACGGTTGGTTTGATAAGATTCACCTGCCAGGAACAGGCGTACATCCTGAGCCGAGAAGCTTGTCGATTCTGCATTCTTGTAGTTGAAATCGCCACGCAAGGTGATGTTCCTGCCGTTGTTGTTCAGTTTCCGATTCAGTTGCAGCATGGTTCTTACCGACTGGTTGTCGCCATAGGTGATGCCCTTGGTTTCCTGAGCATTGACAACGATGCCAGCTAAGCTCATCTTTTCTAATGCTTCCTGTTCCAAGGGCGTTTCCGTATATTCGTATGGGTCTTCGTTGAATGTTGCCGACATGCTGACGGTGGTGCCGTCGCTCTTTGAGAGTTGTACGCTGGGTCGGAACATGATGTTGGTCATGGAGTCGGGAGTCCATTCCAACCTGCCTCGGAAGTCCCATGAATTGGTACGCGTATATTTCTGTGACAGGCTGTTGGAGAACGAGCCGATAGAAGCCATGAAGTTTTGTGAAGATGATTTCGAATAGACATCGCCGTCGCTGTGGTTCCATCTGACGCTGGCATCGAACTTCAGCTTGCCTTTGTCCTCGTAGTTGTAGTTCAATCCAACCATTTTCGTGGCGTTCAATCCCTGACGGTTTTGTCCGAATCCCCCACGCGGTCCTCCTCCGAATCCCACGTCGTTGACGTTGTTGGCACTACCCATGAGCATGAGCCTTGACTTACTGGTGAAAAGAGCACCCATCAATCGTTCAGCATAGCGCTTCTGCGTACCTATGCCCAAGTCGATGTTGGAGAACATACCTTTGTTCATGCCCTTCTTGATGCCGAAGTCGAGCACGGTCTCTTCCTCTCCATCGTCAATGCCAGTGACACGCGACAGGTCGCTCTGCTGGTCGTAGGCTTTCACACGCTCCACAATCGATGTCGGCAGGTTTTTCATGGCAGTCTTGGTGTCGCCAGTCATGAACTCCTTGCCATCAACAAGAATCTTCTTGACCTCCTTGCCGTTGATTTTTATCGTACCGTCGTCGCTGACTTCAGCTCCTGGCAGTTTCTTAACGAGGGCTTCTATCGTCGAACCCTCTGCCACACGGTAAGCAGATGTATTATAGACAAAGGTGTCTTCCTTCACGGTCACCTTTGCAGCCTGTCCCGTCACAGTGGCACCCTTTAGCATGATAGCGTCGGCACCCATTTCAACTCTGCCCAGTTCGGCATGTTGATTTTCACCGACGGTGACATTCTTATATACCGTCTTATAGCCCACAGACGACAGTTTCACGATATATTTGCCGCTTTCAGCAAGCGTCACCTTGAAACTGCCATCGTCGTCGGTGATGGCACCACCAGCAAACGTGCTGTCAGCCTTCAGTACCTGTACCGTTACAAACGGAACCGCCTCGTAGGTGTCTCTGTCATACAACTGACCGCTGATGGTTGTCGCGGGCGTTTCTTCAGCCTGTAGCTGAGTGTTGGCGTTTTCTTCTTGTGCTGCCATGGCGATAGAAACCATCATGAGCAACATCATTAGTAAATACTTCTTCATGCTAATGTATTTAGTTCTTGTTGTTACTTTGTTATACATATAATAATAAGACGCATAACTCAAGTCTAAGTTTAGTCATCTCAAGAAAAACTTCAGTCAACGGTCTGTTTCCTTCAGCGAAAAGCTGCGGACCTTCATCAAACTTTCAAAGCGTTGAGCGATTCTTTTTCGCCAACCACCCAGATGATGTCACCTTTCTGGAACAGGCGATTTGACGAAATTATGGTCAGGTTCTTCTGCCCCTCTTCCACACCTACCACCATACAGTTGTATTCGTCGCGGATACCACTTTCGCGGAGCGTCTTTCCAACAAACGGACTGTCACCGCTGAGTACCAGCTTGCGCAGTTTCATCTCGTGCTTATCCATTTCTGCATCACTCTCATATACTTCACTATTCAGCGCCTGTTCGAACGTTTCCAACTGGCTGTCGTTGCCGATAGCTTGGATGGTGTCGCCAGGGAATATGACATTGTCGCCGCGAGGGATGTTGATGCGTCTGGTTCCACGCCAGATACTGCAGACGTGAACGCCAAAGCGGTTTCCTGTTTGCAACTGGCGCAGGGACTGTCCTATCCATGTAGAATCTTCCGGCACCACGAATTCGCTGATGTGGATGTCACGATCCAGCAGTCTCCCTTCATACAATGGACGTTTCTTGCCACTCATTTGAGCCGCAATCTCTCGTGAACGCAGGTTTTGTATAAAGAGCCGCTCCAACTGTATGCTTCTTTTCTTCAGTCCCCTCGACATTGCCATCAAGACGATGATGACCAGTGCCATAGTGATGATGATGGCATTGGCAAAACGCGACAGATAGTTGACGATATAGAAGACAAATGCGGCAGCGATGACGACGCGTACCAATACCGTGAAAATCAACGGCAGACGGTTCAGACGACTGCCTGTCCACAAAGCGCGGAATTCTTCCGAGCGGTTCTTCTTCATCACGATGCTGCGCAAGAATGGTGAAATCAGCACCAGGGTGAGCACGGCGCAGATGGCATTTGCATACCAGTGCAATTCCCATCCTGGCAACATCTGGCGTAGCAACGGCAAGACGAAGGTAAACATCAGGGTGATGGCAGCGATGGTAAGGATGGAATAGACCACCGTGTTGATGATCATTCCACGCAACAGCAAATTCCATTGCCTCCTGCTGTTTTGATGCTGTCCTGCCGATGTGGCGTTGTTCTCGCTGCTTCCCCACAAGTGGTTGATGCGGCGCACCCATTGTTTGGGTAGTCGTTTTTCTATATGGGTGTAGGCAGGTTCGGCAAAGCGAATCATATATGGTGTCAGGAAGGTGGTGACTACCGAAACCGCTACGACGACAGGGTAGAGGAAGTCGCTGATGACTCCCAGCGACAATCCCAAAGAGGCGATGATAAAGGCAAATTCACCAATCTGCGCCATAGAGAACCCGCAGCGCATGGCATTCTTCAGCGACTGCCCGCCCAGCAGATAGCCAATGGTGCCGAAGATGCTTTGCCCAAACAAGATGGTTAGCGTGATGATGATGATGGGAAAAGCATATTCCACCAATATCTTCGGATCGACCAACATGCCAACTGACACGAAGAAGATGGCGCCGAAGAAGTTCTTCACTGGTTCTACCAGTTTCACAATCTTGTCCGCTTCTACCGTCTCGGCAAGGATGCTGCCCATGACAAAGGCGCCGAAAGCAGCACTAAAGCCCACCTCAGTAGAGATGACCGCCATCAGGCAGCAGAGTCCCAGTGATACCACCAGCAACGTTTCGTTGTTCATCAGCTTGCGCGTCTTGCGCAATGCCAACGGAATGGCAAAGATGCCCACCACAAACCAAACCACGAGGAAGAAGACGATATTGAGGATGCTGAACGCCATCATGCCACCATCAGGATCCTTACCGTCGGCAATAGCCGACAGCAACACCATCATGACAATGGCAAGAATGTCTTCCAGAATGAGCACACTCATCACCATACGTGCAAAATGCTGCTGGCGCAGCCCCATATCGTCGAAAGCCTTGTAGATAATTGTTGTTGACGACATGGCAAGCATGCCACCCAGGAAAATGCAGTCCATCTTTCCCCATCCGAACAACTGTCCTACGCAGACGCCCAGTATCATCATCGAGAATATGATGGTGATGGCGGCAATGCCCGGCGAGGCACCCATCTTCATGATTTTCTTGAAAGAGAAGTCTAGACCGAGCGAGAACAACAGGAAGATGACACCAATGTCAGCCCATATCTGTACGTTGGCTTTATCTACGACGGACATGGTATAGGGCATGTGGGTGGAGACCACGAAGCCAGCTACGATGTATCCCAAAACCAGTGGCTGCTTCAATTTCTTGAACAGTAGTGTCACGATTCCGGCAACAACCAGAATCAGCGCAAGGTCTTGTACAAGGTCAGGAAGCTCAGCCATCTCAATTGTGAATTATGAATTGTCAATTGTGAATTATGAATTGTCAATTGTGAATTATGAATTAT
>AUXO011192578.1_pt1 | contig 13249 bp, 13 predicted proteins | sample 768731 | NCBI WGS metagenome assembly AUXO01 (sample SAMN02715735, study PRJNA202380) | gut metagenome | biome: sheep rumen | host: Ovis aries | place: New Zealand: Palmerston North
ACCACCCAGGCTAAGATTCCTCATCGTTGGGAGTTCCGTCACGACCATATTGGTTTCAATTACCGTATGCCCAATATCAATGCGGCCCTTGGTTGTGCACAGTTAGAGAATCTGGATAAGTATATTGCTAGCAAGCGACAGGTGGCTGCAGAATACGAGGCATTCTTCAAGAACGTACCAGATATTGAGTTTTTTGTGGATTCTCCTGATACCTTCTCTAACTATTGGCTCAATGTCGTGATTTTGCCTGACAAAGAGGCTCAGATAGAATTCCTGAAACAAACCAATGACAATGGCGTTATGACACGTCCCATCTGGGAACTGATGAACCGCCTGCCCATGTTTGAGAAATGTGAGAATGATGGGTTAAAGAATACCATCTGGTTTGCAGATAGAGTGGTGAATATTCCGAGTTCTGTACGTATCTAATTAAATGATGGCTAGCCAAAATAAGGTATTGGAGCAGTTTCACTACTTCAACATAAATTCAGATGTAGATTCTACCTATGGCAATTGGGCGGTATCTACAGGAGGCGATGTGATCAATTGTCTATATCCTTATGCTATTCTTGCTATTCATTACAACGATTGTGATTGGGAGATGAAACTCCGTCAGAAGGTGTGGTTCAAGCCGGAATGTGAGGAAAATTTGAAACAAGCGCTTCTAAGGGCAAAAGAAATACTTTCAAAAAAGAGTGATAGTATATTATGAGAGTAATAATCACAGATAAATGGGATTCATATTTGTCTTCTTTTGATGAGAGGCATAAAGATATTTATTTCAAAGAAGAATATGTTAAACTATATGAAACCAATCAAGAAAAGGGCGTTTGCTTAGTAGCTCAAGAGGGAGAACAATTAATGTTGTTTCCATTCCTGCGAAGATATTTTGAGTACAAAGGTAAGCTTTATTATGATTTCGAAACAGCATATGGTTACGGAGGTCCTATTTTTAATACAGAGGATGAAGGCTTTATTCTAAAATCTTTAGATGAATCATTTAATTTTCTATCAGAAAGTGGTTTCATTTGCGGTTTTGTCAGATTTCATACACTGATTGAAAATTATAAGTATTTCGATCAGACAAACATATTATTTGACAGATATACAGTGGCGATAGATTTGTCTCTCTCTGAAGATGATATATGGAAAACTCAGATTCATTCAAAAAACCGTAATGTCATAAAAAAAGGAGAAAAAGCCGGATTGAGATTTGTTGTTGATGATAGATTTGAACATATACAGGATTTCATCCGTCTTTATAATAGTACAATGTCTAGGTTAGGTGCCGATGGCTTCTATTATTTTGATCAGAAGTATTATGACTCTTTTATTCAATATATAAATAACTCATTTCTTGGACTGGTGTTTTTAGAGGAGAAAGTAGTATCAGCCGCCATGTTTATGTATGAGGGTCATTATGGCCACTACCATTTATCTGGAAGTGACAGAGATTATTTGTATTGCTCTCCTAACAACTTTATGCTTTATCATGCAGCCCTTGAACTCAAGAAACGAGGTGTAACCGTATTTCATCTAGGAGGAGGAACGACATCGTCAGAAGATGATTCATTGTTCGCTTTTAAGAGCAAATTTTCCCCCAATCGCTATAAGTTCCATTTGGGTAAATTTGTATTTAACAAACCGTTATATGACGATGTTTGCGATCAATGGGCTATTAATAATCCTGATAAGGTTGAAAAGTATAAGCATTTTCTCTTAAAATATAAGTATTAAGTATGGCTAGAAAAAAAATAATAATCTTAGGAGCAACAGGCAACACAGGGTCATATCTTACTCTATATGCCTTAAATTTCTTCAACAAAGAAGAATATGAAGTAATTGCATCTGGGCGCCGGCAATCAGATTACTGGACTAAACAGGGCGTGCCTTATATTCAAGTCGATATTACAAAAAAGGAGGATTTAGAAAAGCTTCCGAAAGAGAATGTACATGCAGTGATGCTACTCTCAGCACAATTACCTGCATATATGGATGTATATGATCCATATAAATACATTGATATAAACATTACGGGAGCATTAAATGTACTGGAGTATTGTAGAAAAGTAAGGGCAGACAGAATAATATATACTCAGACATTCTACGATATTGCAAAATACCCCAAAGACAGGATTATAGATCCTTATGATGCTAGGAACTTCTCATTTACTGGTGATCATGCTGTTTATGTGATTTCAAAGTGTTGTGCTCTCGACTTAATGGAGCATTACCGCCAAGAGTATGGGCTAAAGAAGTTTGTGTTCAGATTGCCGGCTATTTATAGTTATACACCTGATTATTACTACTACCCCGATGGCGTAAAAACTATGCGCCCTTTCTACAAGCAGATATTTAGAGCAATTAATAGTGAGCCACTTGAACTTTGGGGAAATCCAGATAACAAACGGGATATGGTTCATGTGTACGATTTCAGTCAGATGCTCTGTAAGGCTGCCTTGGTAGATAGGGAAGAAGGCATCTACAATGTAGGAACTGGCATCCCTGTTACATTGGAGCAGCAGATGAAAGCAATGATAGATGTGTTTTCACCCGCTGATAAGAAATCCGAAATTATATACCTGAGAGATAAGCCGAGTGGACCTGGTTTTATTGAAATGGACATAACCAATGCGAAAGAGCAGTTGGGATATGAACCACAGTATGATGTATATAAACTTCTTGAGAATTTCAAGGAAGAAATGAAGATAAACAGATTTGCGGAATTTAGATTGAAATAGATATGGATAATCATGTAATTATTATTGCAGAAGCGGGTGTGAATCATAATGGTTCATTAGATCTCGCAAAGAGGCTAGTTGAGGAAGCTGCCAAAGCAAAAGTTGATTATATCAAATTTCAGACATTTAAATCTGAATGTGGTGTAACAAAGAAGGCTGAGCAGGCGGAGTATCAAAAAAACAATCTGGGGAATAATGATTCCCAGCTTGAAATGATAAAAAAGCTTGAATTGCCGTATGAAGCTTTCGTTGAGATTATAGACTATTGTAGACAATTAGGATTAAAGTTCTTCTCTACTACAACTGATAAGCCGAGTCTTGATTTTCTGCATTCTCAGCATCTAGGTATCTGGAAGATTCCGTCAGGCGAGGTTACCAACTATCCTTTCTTGAAACGAATTGCAGCCTATAATGAGCTCACAATGTTCTCGGTAGGTATGAGCGATTTGGAGATGGTTAGAGAAGCAGTTAAGGTTCTTCTTGATAACGGTCTTGATAAGAAGAATCTAGTCCTATTGCATTGCAATACAGAGTACCCTACACCTTATGAGGATGTCAACCTGAAAGCGATGCAGACCCTCGCTAGGGAGTTTGATGTGCCAGTGGGCTATTCTGACCATACACTAGGTATTGAGGTACCCATTGCTGCTGTAGCTATGGGCGCAACCGTAATAGAAAAACATTTCACACTTGACCGCAATATGGAAGGTCCAGACCACAAAGCCAGTCTGGAACCAAATGAACTATGCGAAATGGTGAAAACCATCCGCAATGTTGAAAAAGCATTGGGAGATGGTGTTAAAAGAATAACTGATAGTGAACGTCGTAACCTGATTATTGCTCGCAAGAGCATTGTTGCAGCCAAGAGCATCAATAAAGGAGATATTCTGACAGAAGAGAACTTGACTGTAAAAAGACCTGGGAATGGAATCTCTCCCATGAAGTGGAATGAAGTTCTGGGGACGAAGGCAATTAAGGATTTCGAAGAAGACGATTTAATAGAAATATGAGAAAAATCTGTGTTGTAACGGGAAGTAGAGCTGAGTATGGGCTGACCAGCAAGCTGATTCGTAAGATATATGAATCAGACAAAACACAGCTTCAACTAATTGCCACAAATATGCATTTATCTCCCATTTATGGTAACACGTATCAGGAGATAGAGAATGACGGAATTCCTATTGATAAAAAGATTCCCATTATAGACGAAGTTGGCTCTAATGATGCTAAGGCAATCCTTCTATCAATGTCGAAAGAGCTTCCCGGATTGGCTGATGCATATGATGATTTAAAACCAGACCTGTTATTTTTGGTTGGTGACAGATATGAAATGTTATGTGCTGCAGCTGCTGCCTTAATAATGAAAATTCCCGTTGCACACTTTGGTGGAGGTAATGTGACTGAGGGTGCTTTTGATGATGCGATTAGGCATTCCATTACGAAAATGAGCCATCTTCATTTCGTATCCACAGAGAAATACCGGAAAAGAGTAATCCAATTAGGTGAACTGCCAGAGAGAGTCTTTAATTATGGGTCATTAGGCGTTGAGAACGTGACATCTATGCCTTTAATGGATAAGGCAGAAGTTGAGAAGTCAATAGACTTTATCATAGATGAAAATACTGTTTTGGCCACATACCATCCAGTTACTCTTTCTGAAACTAGTCTTGTAGAAGATATTGACTCTTTTCTCGGTGCTATAAAAGAGTTTCCAGATCTTAAGGTAATCTTTACAATGCCAAATTCAGACACGGGAGGGGAAGTTATTGCGGATAAGATTCAAGAATTTGTAAACTCTGATTCAAATCACTATAGAGTTTTCAAATCTTTAGGTGTAAAGAGGTATCTTTCAGTAATGAAATACTCTCGTGCTGTGATTGGCAATTCTTCAAGCGGAATTGCAGAGACTCCATCATTTCATAAACCGACATTAAATATTGGAGATAGGCAGAAAGGAAGAGTTGCTGCAGATAGTGTTGTGAATTGCAATGTTGATAAAGAGTCAATTGTAGAAGGATTACGAAAAGTTCTTTCTGATGAATATGCTGAAATAGCAAAAAATGCAGAAAACCCATATGAGAAGCCTCATATTGTTGATTCTATTTTTGAAACAATCAGCACTTACCCTCTAGAACACTTAATCAAGAAACCATTTTATGATTTACCAATATGGAATGTTTAGTTGTAATCCCAGCAAGGGGAGGAAGTAAAGGCATTCCTCATAAGAATATTAAGCCTTTGAATAGTAAACCCCTAATCTACTATACTATTGATGTGGCCAGGGGGATTGTCAAGGATGAGGATATATGTGTATCAACAGATGATGCAGATATTATCAAGTGTGTTGAGGGATATGGTTTGAAAGTTCCCTTTGTAAGGCCGGCTGAACTAGCGACAGATACAGCAGGTACTTACGAAGTTCTGCTTCATGCTTTAGACTTCTATGAGAAACAAGGCAAGAGGTATGACGTGGTTTTATTACTGCAAAATACATCTCCTTTCCGAACCATTAAACAAGTGAAGGAGGCATTGGAATTATACCGTAGTGATATTGATATGGTTGTTTCTGTAAATGAGACAAAAACTAACCCGTATTATAACTGTTTTGAGGATGATAAAGAAGGATTCCTAAAAAAAACTTTGGATAGCACAGCGTTTGTTCGTCGCCAAGATGCTCCAAAGACCTACGAGTATAATGGGGCTATATATGTGATTAATGCAGAACAATTGAAGAGGATGTCTTTGGGTAATTTTACCAGAAAGGTAAAGTATGTTATGGACGATATTCATTCTGTCGATTTGGATAATATGATGGATTGGAAGTATGCTGAGTTCATCATCAAAGAGGGCTTACTATGAAAAATCATTTGATTAATCAAGATGTCACATTATTGAAGGCTCTCGCCTGTATCAATACATTGGCACCAGAACCGTTAGTTCTTTTTGTCGTAGATGAAGATAACAGGATGGTTGGTACCCTTACTGATGGCGATTCCCGTCGGGCCTTAATTAAAGGCGCTTCAATAAATGATAAGGTCGAAACAATTATGCACAAAAACTTCAACTATATGAAAGTTGAAGATATAGGTAATGTCAAGGAAATTAAGAGACAAAAAGAATTAAAAATGACACTCATCCCTGTACTTGACATGCAGATGCATATTGTAGATGTGATAAATTTAGAGAGGAACATTACTAGGCTCCCAATTGATGCTGTATTGATGGCCGGTGGTAAAGGTGAACGCCTGCGGCCTCTGACAGAGAAAACCCCTAAGCCATTGTTAAAGGTTGGTGATAAAGCGATTATTGACCATAATATTGACCGGCTGCTATCTTATGGTGTTAAGCATATCAATGTCACAGTTAACTATCTTAGAGAACAGCTAGAAGAACATTTTTTAGAGTCAAGAGGAGAGGTGAAAATCCAAACTGTCCGCGAGCCCAGGTTCCTTGGGACAATAGGCTCCGTCAAGTTCGTTAAGGAGTTTTATAATGACACTGTTCTGGTGATGAATAGTGATCTCTTTACCAATATTAATTATGAGGATTTCTATCTTCACTTCAAAGAGCATGATGCTGAGATGTCCGTGGCAGCAGTACCGTACACGGTCTCAGTTCCCTATGGTATCTTTGATTTGAATGGACGGGATATACAAGGTTTAATTGAGAAACCTACGTATAACTACTATGCAAATGCGGGGATATATCTTATCAAAAGAAGCGCATTAGAGGAAATTCCAGATGACACTTTCTTCAATGCAACTGACCTCATTGAGAAGTTGATCTCAGAAGAAAAAAAAGTTATTCGTTTTCCGCTTAATGGCACCTGGATAGACATTGGTAATCCTCAGGAATACCAGAAGGCTAATGAACTTGTTAAACATTTGATGTAGTTAAGTATATTCTAGTTATAAAGAATAAGCCGAGAAAAAATGCAAAGAATATCTGATAAAAAGAGGATATATATAATTCTGATAATCGCATCAGTTATATTATATTTTTTTGAATATAGTATGATATCAGAATCAACAGAACTAACGAAATTTCATGAATTGCAATTATTACTAATTTATGGAATAGTGCAAGGAGTTAGTATAAAGAAATTCGGTATGTTTAATATATTCTCTTTGATATTAGTAGGTTTCTTTATCTTTGCGGTTGGTGGAATTTTACATTTCGTTTTAAGTGGTGATAACATTCAGGAATTAGAAGGTGTTGGTTATGGAAATTTTTATTTTACAAATGTCCAAATTCAGAGAAGTCTATTAATCTACTCTCTCTTCATAGCTTTAGCTTTTTTTTCATATAATATATTTCATAAAGATGAATACTCTTTTGTGGGATATTTATCTAAGACACAAAAAGATTATGTGTGTTTTAAAATAGGTAAGTATTTAATGTGGATTTTCCTCTTTGTGGAAATATATAAAGGGTATCTTTTTTTCTCATCTTTCTCAATAGATAGGGTCCTTATTTACTTATATGGAAATGTTGAAAACCCAGTGCCGACTTGGGTAAGGTTTTTAGCCACATTTTTTGAAATGGGATACGCTTTTGTTCTTTGTAGTAAACCAACAAAGAATGAGTTTAAAAATTATTCAGCTTTATATTTTGTTGTATTGATACCTGAAATTTTGGTTGGTAATAGAGGAATGCTTGGTGGTTTTATTCTTTTCTACCTTTGGTATTATGCGAGATTTTATAACCCTAAGCCCATAAGAATGAAAACAGCTGCTATTTTAGGTGTTGTTATGCTTTTTGTATTTCAATTAATGCAGTTCTACAGAGATGGATTAGATATAAGAAACACGTCATTTTCAATGACGACTTTCTTGAAAGGTCAAGCTATATCATTTTATATATTACCTCTTTATATTCAAAATATTGGATCTATTCAATATTATAATTATCCATTTGTCCTTTATAATGTTATAGGTGGTTTTTCTGGTTATACAGGACAATCAATTGAAGTTTTACAGCATAATTGTGGGGTAGGCCATCAATTAATGTATACGATTAATCCAGACTACTATCTGGCAGGAGCATCGTTTGGATCAAATAGCATAGTTGAGTTATATGATTTAGGGATATTAGGTGTAATTATAGGAGCCTTATTTTTTCCTATAATGATAAGTTTCCTTGAAAGGCAGTTTGTTAAACGTAGATTTGCTTTGTTTATGTCGTATTTCCTGCTAACTAATTTTATTCTGTCTGCTCGCTCTTCTTATTTCCCATCTTTTTATGCTATCGTTAAATATTACATATTTTACATATTTATATTATTATTATATAATTTGGTAAATGGAAAAGCAAAAACTAGTAATGCTGGCAGGTGATGATCTCCGACAGGTTCAAGGAATAAACTTTGTTATAGATCATTTTGTAAAAGGAAAAAGATTTTTAAAAGATATTGAGTTTTCCAAAGTCTATGGCGTTCAGGTTGTGGATGTTGCAGCTGGTGAACAGATGCCGATAGGCAGTGATATGGGCTCTCCCCAATACACAACAAAGAGGAGAATCAGGAGTTTTTTGAGAGATCTCCTATCTTCTGATCATTATGTCTTTGCCATGTTCAAGTATTATTTGAACGGTATTAGGCCAGCGAAGAAAGCAATCGGACACTATTTACAGTCAGAAGATCGTGCAGATTTTATTCTTTTTCATGGCATAAATGCGGCCTATCGATATTATAAAAGGTTTGATGGTAAAGTAACAGAGAAATGTGCGGTGATAATCCATGCAGTTGATGATAATATGATACAGTTCTTAGAAACTTTCCCTGCATTCAAGGGGAAAAAACAAAAAGAACTTTTTGCCCAGCGCGATTATGTATATGAACATATAGATAAAGTTGTATATATTTCAAAAAAAGCCTACGAAAACAGCAAGGTACCTGCAGAAAAGAAATGTGTTATTTATAATGGTATAGATGATATTGAGTATCAGTTTGGTGACAAGACAGAAGATATGATCAACCTAGTTTGCGTGGGAAGTATGACAGGATGGAAAGGACAAGATCTGGTAATTCAGGCATTGACAATAATTGATAAGATGGCGCTTAGTAGATTGCATCTATATCTGGTTGGTGATGGTGCAGAACGGGCCAATCTTGAAAAAATGGTTCAAGACAACAATCTTTCTGCTTATGTAACATTTACTGGTGCAAGGAAAGATGTACCAGAGATTCTTCGAAATATGGATGTTTTTATTATGCCAAGCAAAAATGAAGGTCTGTCTATTGCGACTATTGAAGCGATTCGTGCAGGTCTTTATATGCTTCTTACAGATACGGGTGGTAACAAGGAAGTTATGGGTAAAGGCGGCTTGGTTATCAATCGTGATGCTGAAGACATAAAAAATAAAATATGCAAAATTCTTGATGAAGGTTTGATTAACAAAGAACAGAAAGAAAGAAGTCGTAATCATTTTTTGGAAAATTTTACCACCGAAAAGTTTATAACAGGCTACGAAAAGATGTTCTTGTCTCTTTGAATAATTAGTTGAGAGATGAAAAAGAATCTCATATATTCTGTATTAGGTGTTGTATTTCAAACACTGTTCCCGCTGATAGTATATCCCTATATTACTAGGGTGTTGGGAGTGTCCAACCTTGGTGAATATAATTTCTATGCTTCGACAGTCTCATATTTGGCGCTGTTTTCTGGGTTTGGAATATCGCTCTATGGAACGAAGGAAATTGGAAAGTGGAAAGATGACAAGGCTGCCTATTCTAAAGTGTTCGGCGAGCTCGTTACTTTGAATCTTATAATGAGTGTCATTGTGTACTTACTCATTATAGCACTTATATTCCTTTCTCCATCGTATCAAAATTACAAGCTGTTTTTAATAACTAGTATTACCATTCTTGCTAATGCAATAGGCGCGGAGTATCTATTTGTTGCCCTTGAAAAGCAGAAGTTTATGCTAATCAGGAATGTGGTTTTTAAGATACTATCGCTGGTATTGATATTCTTGTTTGTAAAGGATGAGGGTGACTTGTTGGTTTATGCATTAATAATGCTGTTATCAACGGCAGGAGTTTCGATTACCAATATTATTAATTATCGAAATAAGATAGAATGGGGTGCCATTAAAATAAAGGAATTTCATTTGGCAGTTTACCTTCTGCCTCTTCTTCAGGTGTTTATAATGGACGCGCTTATCCATTATTATGGTATGATGGACATTGTTATCCTTGGTAATATGGATACGACAGAATCGGTAGGCTATTATTCTGTGGCGTCTAAGATATATGCATTGTCATATTCTTTGTTAGCATCGACTGCAGTTCCCTTATTACCAAGGGCCGCCTATTACGTAGAACATAAAATGGAAGGTGAATACAGTACGATGGTACAAAAATGCTATGATATCTATTTGCTAATTATAGCGTTTTCCGCTTTTGTGCTTTTCTTCTATGCGGAAGATATAATTGTGTTAATATCTGGAGAAGAATTCAGAAATGGATATGTGGCATTGAGGCTGTTTGCCCCTGTTTTATTGCTGAGCTCTTTTTGTAATTTTTTTATTTTTGAAGTATTTTACCCCAAGAACAGAAATAAGTTTGTACTAATCGGGCTTTTTACAAGTATTGTATTGAATCTTGTGTTAAGTCTGTTTTTAATACCCTTGATGTCATTTACAGGAGCAGCCATCGCATTTGTGATCTCTTATGTTTATTTATTCCTGTTCTTCTTGATCGGAGGCCGAGGTGAATTACCTAAATTTTGTGGGTTCAATGATTTGTTAAAGGACACAGCTGGTATTGTTGTTTGTATTGCTATCTGCATGGCTCTTCGGCATACAGGCCTTCATGTTCTTATCCAGTTAATTGTTTGTACTACTTTATTTGTATTCTTTGAATTGTTGATAAAGAACAAAACGGCCATATATTTCCAACAGCTTATATGGAATAAGATTAAAGAAATCAAGGTAAAAAATGAGACGAAATCTGCTTATTAAGATCTCGAATGATGGCTTTACTAGTAAGCTTGACTGGATGGAAGAGTTCATAAACACTCTAGAATAATGATGGAATCAGAACAATTATATATAGAAAAAAAGAATTATTCTGCTATAGATGTAGCCAAGTTTATATGTGCTCTATTGGTCGTTTGTATACATACTCAACCATTGGGCGATAGACTGACTGGGGGGGGTATTTCTTAACAACACTCTGTAGAATTGGAGTCCCGTTTTTCTTTGTTACAAGTGCATTTTTGTTCTTTAGTAGGCAAACTTCTATAAGAAAGTACGTAAAACGGTTGATAATACTTGATATTGCTTGGACTATTGTTGAATTACCCTTTATTATATACAAATGTTTCATTATAAGTGATAGTGCGTGCGGTGATAAGTTATTTAAATTTTTACAAGCATTGTTATGGGGAGAGTCATATATGGGAAGTTGGTTCATACATGCCTCATGGCAGGGTATGCTTCTCTTGTATTGGATGCTGAAACATTGGAGTGGAATATGGATAAAAGTAATATGTGTTCTCTGTTTCTCAATAGTGCTTTTAGATACATCATATAAATTTATTATCATAAACTCACCATATAATTATTTATGGGATGAGTTGTCATCAATAATTCTTCCTTCGGAGTCGTTTGTTGCATCTATTCCTTATCTCTATTTGGGAAAGATACTAGCAGAAAAGTATAAAGCAGGGAAAAGAATGATGGAACGAGCCTATACTCCTATATTTCTTCTTTTAGCTCTTTTTTTTGAAGCATTATTAGTCAGACATCAGTCTGAGAGTGTTGAAATCCGTTATGAACAGTTTGTCTTCTTGATTCCTTTTACATATGCAATGGTGGATTTTCTTTTAAGACGAAATATAAATATCCGTCATAATGTATGCTTATGGTTCCGGCAATTGTCAATATTGGTTTTCTTGACACACCAACTGCTTATACTAATGATCTATAGGATAACCGGCTATTCGATGGGGTTGTTGCTTACTTTTATGGTGGTTTGTTCAAGTGCGATTGTATCTTTTTTTATAATAAAGTGTTCAAGTCGAATAAAATTATTACATTATTTATACTAAATAAAGTATGACAAGAAAAGAATTGTTTAGGTACTTTATATATGGCTACCTGAATGAGAAAATGGTAGGCCGCTGGCAGACCGGAGGACATCTTAATAGAAAGCCCTTTAAGAAAAAGGCTATAGCAAGTTATTTAAATATTGGAAGGTACCCTTCGTGGATGGGGAATGCACTAATTGATATTGCTGGATTATTAGAACTGCCGTTGTCTCTATTCATGGAGACATTCTTATTCTTTAAGTATGTCATCGGGGCTATATGTTGTTCACGTAAGCAGGAAGAAGGGCAAATATATTTTATTGGAACAAAGGAACAACGAATAAAACAAGAACTCCGAAATGCTAGAATATCTGATAGTGAAGTGGTTGTGATAAAATTTTTAGGATGGGACTATGGTCAGATATTTGAAGGATTGAAACAGACTTCCATTCTAAGCGGAATCCGTTTGGCTGATATATGTCGAGCATATAGGTATTCAATGCGGCTGTCTATTTTTATGCAAAGGAAATATGGGAATAATGATATGTTCTTTAGGTCATATTCCTCCTTTGAGTTTTTTCTAGCTGCATTCTATTTGTCTCGACTAGATTTGTCGAAGAAAGTGGTTTATGTAGAGACGTATAGTCGGTGGGCGTTCTTATGTGGAAGTCTTAACCACCACGTGATATTTGTTCAACATGGCATTATCGGGAAGGAATTGAATTTCTTGATAAAAATAGGATCTCCCAATGATGCTTACTTCCTAAACAAGAAAGAAGAGCAGTACTGTTGTGAATATATGTTTAAGAAAAAGCCTGCGGTTTATTATCTGGAAGGGTTGAAATTTACATCTAATGAAAAGTTGCTGTTAAATGGCAAGAAGAATGTATTGATAGTTTGTCATTATATCTATTTCGACATAGAAAAGCGCCTAGCTCTGGCATTAAACGATTTGAATGCGTTTAACATATATATGAAACCGCATCCGTTGGATCCGCGTGAGAACTATGAGGAGCTTGGTGATCAAATAGGCGCAGTGATTTTGGAAAAGCCGGATTATCCCAAGGTAGATGAAGTGATTGCATATAATTCTACACTGGCAGTAGAGTATGCAGAAGCAGGTATTCCTGTGATTAGGCATGATGAAATTCCATTCGAAGATATTATCTGTAAATTAAAGCAAATAGAATAACAACCAAAGGAAACCCCCTGTTTTAGCTTTTTAGTGGCAGGTCCGGAGGGGCTGTGACCCTGGTTTCAAGTTTCAAGATTCAGGGTTCATGGCTATAATTGAAATTAATAACAAAAAAAGTAAATCAAAATGAAGAAAGAAGAAATCAAAGTGTGTAAGCACTGTGTAATGAACACAACCGACACCAATCTGGTGCTGGATGAGAATGGCGTATGTGACCGTTGTCATGACTTTGAAGAGAAGGTTCTGCCTTGGTGGAATCATGGTAAAGGTCATGAAGAAGA
>AUXO011700320.1_pt1 | contig 13249 bp, 11 predicted proteins | sample 768731 | NCBI WGS metagenome assembly AUXO01 (sample SAMN02715735, study PRJNA202380) | gut metagenome | biome: sheep rumen | host: Ovis aries | place: New Zealand: Palmerston North
GAGTACCGCAAAAAGGTTTCGAAGAGAAGACACAGGTTTCAGGTATACCACAGATATCCGGAATTTGCCCGCCGCCTTGCCAACAGCAGCCGCGTCTATAATCACCAGTGTGACGAAATCCAGAAGCTGGAAGAGCAGGGGAGAATCTTTGTGATCGCTCCCTCTCAGAAAGTAACTGTCGGCCGTCTGGAAAGAGACATGAATAAACTCGGGGACCTCTACTGGCTCGGCTACAATGATACCCTGAGCAGACTGGATTCCCTGCGGAGATATCTGGATGGATCTTCCAAAACAGAATAACCTGCAGTAGGCGTATGACTAGGATGAGGCGGAAGTAAATATGGAACTCAGGTATATAGAACTCAAAACCGGTTGGAACGACAATGGTCCTGCCTGGATTGGCTTTGTAAAAGAATCCCGTTCCGGAAAGATGGTTTATTTCAATGACCATGCTTTTCAGAGGCACAGTGGGGAATATAGCAACTATATCGATGTGGAGACAAAGGAAGAATACTGGATCTCCGGAGTCAAGAAAAACGGAGAAGACAGGCATTGGGCTGGGGGAGGCATCATCACGATTGATGAAAAAGCTGTTGATCAATACCTGTCTATAACCGGGATGAAGGAGCTTCCGAAAAGTAAATATCGGATAATTGCCATACCAGATGCGTTTCCAGTGGATCGTATAAATGCGAAGTTGAATGAAACAAGAGATGTAAACGACAAAATAAACGGATTAGATATATCCTAATTACATAATAGTGAAAATGCTCTAGAAGGATGTGAAAATGAATTATAAAGATATACCAATAAAAATTAGTTATCATAGTCAGGGCCCGGATAACATAGTGGATGCCTTTATAAATCCAGCTCTTCATCTTACCAAAATATATAAAAGGTCTGTAGGATTCTTCTCTTCAAGTGTACTTACATCAATTTTAGATGGAATTGAAGCACTGGTAAGAAATGAAGGAACTATTCAGCTGATTTCCAGTCCCAAATTGAGCCAAGAGGATATTGATGCGATTAATGTGGGATATAAAGAGAAGGAAAGAATTGTCAATGATTGTTTTTCGAAAACATTTGAAGAGGAACTTGAGAAGATAGAAGACGATAAACTTATCCTTTTAGCCAAGCTTATTGCATCCGGAGTGTTAGATATAAAACTGGCATTAACGGATCTACAATATGGAAATGGGATGTATCATGACAAATTTGGTATACTTGAAGACTTTGATGGTAATAGAGTTGTGTTTTATGGTTCCCCTAATTCATCAGGGAACGGTTATAAAGAAAATTTCGAAAAAATCAGAGTAGTAAAAAGCTGGATTCCTGGACAAGATGAATCTGTTATGGACGAAGTACAAGAATTTGATTCTTTGTGGTTTGACTACAATGATTATGCTTCTGTATATACATACCAGGAAACGGCAAGAAAGAAACTCTTTCAAATATTAAAAAAGAAAGGTTTATCCATAGAAGAAAAAAATGGTGAGGATGGTGGTTATGAAGAGCCCGACCCACAAACAGGAATAAGGCTTAGAAAATATCAGAAAAAGGCAATAGAGGCATGGAAAGAAAATGATTGTCACGGCTTTTTTGTGATGGCAACTGGAACAGGAAAAACATGGACTGCAATATATGCTGCTAAGGAAATAACTCAAAAAGAGGATATATTACTAGTTATATGTGCTCCTTATAAACATTTAGTAAAGCAATGGGCGGAGGATGTCGAAAAAGTCTATCCAAATAATGAAATCATTTTAATATCATCTGAAAATGCAAAATGGAGAGATCAATTTACAGATGCATTACTAAACTCTAAATATGGAAGTGGAGGATCGGTTATTGCGATATCAACAATTCTTTCATTTAATTCAGAAGATTTTCAAAAAATAGCTAATCGAACTAATATGAAAAGGATGTTAATCGTCGACGAAGCGCATAGGTTTACAAATAGAGATGAGCGCTTGCAAACATATTATAATTATTTATTAGGACTGAGTGCGACGCCATCAAGTAAAGTAAATGATGAGCGAGGGAAACAATTAACAGATTTTTTTGGAGGAGAAGTATTTAATCTTCCAATTGAATACGCAATTCAAAATAAATATCTAGTTCACTACAATTATTACCCCATTTTTGTTCATTCTACAGAGGAAGAAGAAAAACTTTTTAAAAATTATTCAGCAAAGATTGCAGCTTGTTGGAGAAATAATGTATGCATCGATCCAGAAGAATGTGCTAAACAGATGCGAAATCGTTTACGTGTAATAGCTATGTCACAGGAGAAGATGGAGCAATTACATGCTATATTAGGTCATATTAAAGAAAAACAACATTTTATTGTCTACTGTGGAGATGGACGAGTTTTTAATAATAATGGAGATGAAAAAAGACATATACAGTTTGTAAAAGATTTACTAACAAAAGAAGGATTTAAGACAAGCCAGTTTACAGCTCAAGAGAATATGAAGACACGAATGGAATTAGTTACATCTTTTAACAAAGGAATAATAGATTGTTTAGTGGCAATCAGGTGTCTTGATGAAGGTATTAATATCCCTTCTATAGAAGGTGCATTGATTCTGGCGAGTAATGATGACTATAGAGAATTCGTACAGCGTAGAGGTAGAATACTAAGGACTTACTATGATGAGTATGAAGGGTGTCATAAAAGAATTGCGAATATTTATGATGTAATAGTTCTTCCTTCTGAAGAAATGGATACATGGGCCAAAATAGAACTGCGCCGTTATTATGAATATGCCCGTTTGGCCGATAACGCAGAAGATGTGATGACAGATTTACAAGGTATGCTTAAAGACTTTGGCTTGGAACTTGATGATATAACAGAAATTGAAACAGAAAGTGAGAGGGAACTAGATGAATAATGATAATAACGATGTCATAGTAGAAAAATTAAAATCATTTGTTCTAGATATTGAGGACAAGGCGGCAAGAGCAATACGTTCTTCAAGAGGATATACAGATGAGCAATCAACTGGTTTCGTAGATTCATCGGCAGTAAGTGCAATCCTTAATGCTCTTGATATACTGTGTGAAGGAGACCAGAAATGAAACTTAAAAAAATATCTTACAGAAATTTTAGAAACTACGGCAAGAAAGGTGAAATTAATTTTTCGCCTGATGGAAAAGTGACTTTAATTTACGGCACAAATGGAGATGGAAAAACCACTCTTCATCAATTGTTTAGATGGATTCTCTATGGGGAAGTCACGTTTAATAATACAACATCATCAACCAAACTTTATAACCTTCAAGTTGGTGATAGGCTTCCAGCAGATCGGATGATGTTTGTGTGGGGGGAGATAGAATTAGAGCATGAAGGCATTGAATATATTGCACATAGAGAGTGGGCTTACTATAAATATTCATCAGGAAAAATACAAAGAAAATCAAGTAATGATTCATTCTATGTCCAAATGCTTAATGACAATAATGATTGGAGAAATGTGGATCGGGGTCAAGCATTGATAGAATCAATTCTTCCATCAGGCCTTTCGCCCTATTTCTTTTTTGACGGTGAGACTATGATTGCCGATTTAAAGAAGAAAGGAACTGAATCTGCTAAATCATTGAATACGGCATTAACACATTTGTTTGATTTGTACATATATCAACGAGCTATTGATGACATAGGAACTATTAGAAAAAAATCTACGGTTCTTGGAAAATTGGAATCGGAGAGGCTGAAAGTTGCAAAAAAGTCTACCCAGGTTGATGCTTCGAGGTATGCGAGGGAAATCAATGCATATGATAGGCGTCTTGAGGCTAATTATGAAGAAAAAAGGGACTTGAATACTGAATACGAAGCAATTCTTTCAAGAATAAATAAAATATCAGAATTAATTGGGACGAGCCAATCAAAGCGAAAATTAGAGAATGATAGGAAAGACTGGAAAAATACTATTGATGGTTATCAAAAGGATATAAGTCGGATAAGGTTGGAATATGGTAAAGATATAGAAAAAAATTATGCCTTTCTTTTGATAGATGCGGTTGTTAAGGATGCGGAGCAGCGTATGTATCTTAAAGTTCAAAGTGAGAAGAAAAACCTTATTCCCGGCTTGAGAAAAGAATTATTAAAGAGCTTACTTAAAAATCATGATGAATGTATTTGCGGTAATCCGATTAATCATATATCAAGAGCTCATTTGGAGGAATGGCTAAGTTATTTTCCACCGGCTTCTTATAAAGCTACGTACGATAAGTTTAAAAACACTGTTGATAAGCATTCAGGTTTTTTTAATGAAGAAAAATTGTGCAAATCTTATCTTACCAGAATTTTTGAAAAGTATGCACAAATACGTAGATGTGAAAAGAAAATTGAGGAAATTGATGAAGAACTGAAAGATTGTGGCGAGATTGATGATCTTATCGAAGAAAGAAGAATTAAAGAGGATGCTCGAAAGCTGATAGAAAAAAGAATAGCAAAAATCGAGGGTGAGATTTCTTCTGATGAAAAACAAAGAAGGCTAAGAGTGGAAAAACTTCAGAAAGCGGATAAAGGAAATGATAAGCTGAGTAACATCTATCAAAAGATGAATGTTGTACAAAAAACTCTTGACTTGATTATTTTAGAAAAACAGAAACAGACAGACGAGTATTGTAAAATGCTTGAAATGGAGATACAAAAACTTGTTAATACAATGCTTACCAGTAAACGTCACGTTGAATTATCAAACGACTTTACACTGAGAGTAATTGACAGCTATCAGGATGAATCGAAATCAGAAGGACAATTTGCTGTTGTTTCATTTGCATATATAAGCGCAATTTTAAAAGTATTACAAACACATGAACGATTTAAAGGAAAAGAGTATCCACTGGTATTGGATGGACCTTTTTCGAAACTTGATCCTCAGCAGAAAAGGAACGTTCTAGAAACACTTCCTAAATATGCTAATCAAGTAATCATTTTATCAAAAGATCCTCTTCAAGATGCGGTTGAGCCGGAAGATGTTGGTGCGATTTACACAATTGTAAGTAATGACGAGAAGAACTATGCAGAAATAAAGGAGGGATATCTGTGGAAATAAGATCAGACATTCCGCTTAAAGGTGATGAATGGGGAAAAGCAATTGAGGCAACAGTATCTGAGATTAGAGGTGCAAATAACTGGAATGCTGCAATAAATAATGGAGTTTCTAAGATCTTTGATACACAATGGGCATTATTTAAAGTGTGTTTAGCTATAGGAATATTATATGATTCTCAAATCGATGAATTTCCTAAAGCGGCAGAATATGATGATGATTCAGGGAAGAGTATTCCAAGAAGTATGTTCTCCAGCCATGCGAGTGAAATGGATTACTTTTTTAATGCTGCTATTCTTACATCAAATACGATAGATTTATCAGAAGCAGATCGCCTTTTCCTTGCTTTTTCTGAGGACATTACCGAAGAAGAGATGGAGGGAGAAGACATAGGTGTTATTAAACATGGAGTAAGTGAAGCGGCATTAAACTTTGATAAAGTGGGTTTTTTAGTAAAATTTGCCAACTATGGAGTGACAAAGATTAATGAGCAAATAGATTCCAACGAAAATACCACTATGGAGAATTTATCGCAATTCCTAACTGAATCATATAAAGGTGAGACACCTGAGCTTAAGAAAATGCATGAACTAGAAGACTTGATTGATGAAGATGATATTGACTGACTGCAATTATTACCAATTTCATTAATAAGATTGGGCTGCCATAAACTAGTTTGCTTCATCGATATTCTTTCTATCATATAAGGAAATTAGTATTTGATATTGCAATACGGTATACTTAAGTATATACTTATGTATACCGTATTTGTTTTATATAAGAGGTTTGATATGGACTATGTATATCGGTTTCCGGTTGTAAAGGGTAATCAGGCCAATCATGAATACTATATAGCTATGGTTCCGTTAAAGATGATCTCAAGATTATTCCCAGACGACGAAGAATATGTTTCTCCAGAGTATCGTGCTCAGAGGAAACTAAACGAGGCAAGGGTTCCGGTCATCAGTAAATATATTCTAGACAACCGGGATAGTTATGTTTTTTCTGCATTAGCTGCATCAATCGATGGGGCTTTCCAATTTGTCCCAATGTCTGAAGGAAATGACATTGGGACACTGGAAGTCTCTATAGATGCCAGATTTTTGATTAACGATGGGCAACATAGAAAAGCTGCAATCCTTGATGCACTTAAAGAAGACCAATCACTAGGAGATGAGACTATTTCAATCGTCTTTTATGAGGATCAGGGATTAGAGCGGAGCCAGCAAATATTTACTGATTTAAATAAAAATGCTGTCAAAACATCGAATTCAATATCTGAATTATATGATTCGCGTGACCAGATGGCCGTAATAACAAGAAGAGTTATTCAAAATGTAGAGTTTCTGAATCTTTATACTGATAAGGAGAAGGATATTCTTGGAAAATACTCTTCTAAGCTTTTTACCTTAAATACCTTCTATATGGCTAACAAAACGATTATTGGTCGTTTTGGGGTTGATGATTCCACAGAAAAGTTCATAGAACAATTCTGGAAATGTGTTGCAGATAATATGGTACTTTGGAACGAATTAGAGGAAAAATCTATCACAAAAGTTGATCTGAGGGAAAATTATATAGCTACTCAGGGAATAGTTATTCGAGCTCTTGGGCGCATTGGAAATTTTCTTTATACACATCAGAATTACAATATGCAGGATGTGATGAGAGGAATCCAGGATATTAACTGGAGCAGAAATGCTGCGGTATGGAGATTTAGAGCAATCAGCAGTAATGGCAGAGTAATTACAAATAATAAAGCAGCAATACTGATAGGAAATGCCATCAAGACAAAACTTAGACTTCCTTTATCACAAGCTGAGACTAATGCCGAGCAGGAATATCTTGATACCATAAGAAAGAGTTGAGGAAAATATGTCTACTACACTGACAAAAGAAAAAGTGGAAGGCCTCATGGAGACAATCCAGAATTTATACCTTGCCGATGATATCCCTTGGGTTGTTGGATATTCAGGTGGAAAGGATAGTACAGCGACTTTACAGTTAATCTGGCTTGCTATCCAGGAACTTCCATTTGAAAAACGCAGAAAGCGTATTCATATTATCAATACTGATACATTGGTTGAATCTCCAGTGGTTTCTAAATGGGTGGAACAATCATTAAAGAAGATGTGGATAGTTGCTAAAGAGCAGGGCCTCCCTTTCGAAACACATCGACTTACTCCCTCATATGATAATACATTCTGGACAAATCTGATTGGGAAAGGATATCCATTTCCCAGACTAAAATATAGATGGTGTACTGATCGTTTGAAGATTAGACCAGTAAATGATTTTATAAAAAATAAAATTGCTGAACACGGAGAAATAATTCTTGCAATTGGTACAAGAAAAGCTGAAAGTGCTCGAAGAGCAAGGACGATGGCATACTATGAGAAGAAAAGAGTACGGGAACTGTTAAGCCCTAACGAATCTTTAGCAAATGAACTTGTTTTTTCGCCGCTTGAGGATTGGACAAATGATGATGTCTGGGTCTTCTTGATGCAGTATAAAAACCCATGGGGAAATCCTAACACAGACCTTCTTACACTATATAGAGGAGCAACTTCGGACAACGAGTGCCCGTTAATGCATGAGAAGAATCTTCCCAGTTGTGGGAAAAGTAGATTCGGCTGTTGGGTATGCACAATGGTTGAAAAAGATAAATCCATGGAAGCTATGATTGCAAACGACTATGAGAAGGCATGGATGACCCCCCTTTTGGATTTCAGGAATGAATTTGGAAATCCTGTAGGAGACCGCGAAAGAAGAAGCTTTCGTAGAATGAACGGAAAGCTTCAGGGAAGCTATGGCCAATTATATCATGGTCCTTATAAAAAAGAAGTGAGGGAGGAATGGCTCAGAAAGCTTCTTATAATACAAAAAACAATACAAGAAACAGGACCTGAGGAGTTTAAAGACTATACTCTAATTACAATTGAGGAACTACGTGAAATCAGACGGATTTGGGTGTTTGAGAAACATGAATTCGATGATTCTTTACCTTCCATTTATACTGAAGTTACTGGAAAAGATTTTTATGATCCTACATGGATTCGGTCGGAGACTTTTGGCAAAGAGGAATGGGATGTTCTTCAAAAGGTGTGTAGAGACTTGTATCCCGAAGAAGAATTGTCTTTTGAGATGATGTATAAGCTGATTGATATAGAAAATAATGCAAATAACATGAATCAGCGAAAAGGACTTCTTGACGCCCTTGATAACTGTCTCAGGACAACTTTTTATAAAGATGAGGCAGATGCAACGGAGTACTATTCAAAACGGGTTACCAGGAAAAAAGACTATGGCGGCAAGTATGACCAAAGATTTCTCGATTTACTAAATGAAAGCGTTGCAGATAGTTCGAATAGTGCGAATGATGAAGAGGTAGATGCCTGATGATCATAAAACAGTTAACCTTGCATAATTTTGGAGTATATGCTGGTACAAATAGCTTTCTATTTCACGGGAAGAAACCGGTGGTTCTTATTGGCGGCTTAAACGGAAGGGGAAAAACTACATTTCTGGATGCTGTTTTATTAGCATTGTATGGATCTAATTCATTTGCATATAAGGAGAGCAGCTATAAATCATATGGACAATATCTTCGTTCTTTTGTGAATACAAATGACACATCTTTTACTACATATATAGAATTGGAATTTGTTCTGAATACGAAGGAACCGGAAATCTATTTGATACATCGGGAATGGAATGCCCTCACAAAAAGGACTCACGAGAAGATTTATGTTAGGAGAAATGCAAGAGAGGATAAATTTCTTGCGTCTAATTGGTCTTTGTTCATTGAAAATATGCTTCCCAGTGCACTGTCGAATTTTTTCTTTTTTGACGGTGAAAAGATTGCTGAACTGGCTGTTGATTCCACAAGTGAAGGACTGAGAGAATCGATCAGATCCATGCTTGGACTTACAGTCCTCGATCAATTAGATAAAGATGTGCACAGAACCATACGTAAAATCGGTAAGTTTGCAGTAAGTACAAAAGAAGAAGCAGAACTTGAAAAACTCAGGAAAAATAAAGAGAAAGTTGAGCAGAACATAGCAATTGCAAATAAAAAAGTAGAAGAACTGATGAAGCAAAAGGAGGCAATTAGAAGAGCATTAGAGACGGCTCACAATGAGTATGTTCTTCAAGGGGGAGATATCGTTGAGCAACAGCAGGAACTATTTCAGAAAAGAGCAGTAATCAATGCTAAGAAGGAGCAAAATAAAGAAAACCTGCTTAATGCTGCGGCAACAGAGCTTCCGTTCGCTTTAGTAAAGGATCTGCTAATCGATATTAATACGCAAGGAATCATCGAAAGAGATTCAAATGTTGACTTAAAGGCATTAGAGAGATTTGAGTCTTTATATAAAATGTATGCAGAACAACATGAAATCAGAGAGGATCTTTCTGCATTTTCTGATTTTGTTCATTCACAACTAGAGGATTGTAATTCTGACCGAATTTATAATCTATCTGATCGTAATTTGAATTTAGTAGATGATTTAGTGAATAGAAGAATTCAGGAAGTTATTAATTATTCTTTGATACAGATTAAAGAAAAAGAGGATTTGCAAAGGTCCTCCGACGAAATAGATAGTTATCTTGCTGTAGATATAAATGAGAATGAGATTAGGAAAGTATACAAAAAGATCAAGTCTTTGGAGCAAAAGAATATTAATTTAGAAATCAAGCTGGAGGACAATCGACAAAAGATCAGTAATCTTGAATGGGAATTGCAAAAAGCATCATCGGAATATAGCAAATATGCTGAATTGATTCTTTCCAAGCTGGAGGGGCAGGATGACTCACAGAGAATGATGAAATATTCCAAAATTGCATTGAATATTTTGGAAGAATATACTACCAGATTGCAGTCCGAAAAAACAAGGATTCTCGCATTAACTATTACGGAGTGCTATCACAAACTTGCTAATAAGCAGAACCTGATTGAAGAGATTATCATGGATCCAAAAACCCTTGATATCATTTATTTGAATAAGGAAGAGAAAGAAGTTCCTAAAGAGTCCCTTTCTGCAGGCGAAAAGCAGTTGATGGTAATCGCTATATTATGGGCGCTGGCAAAATGTTCAAAAAAGAAATTACCTGTAATAATTGATACACCTCTTTCACGTCTGGACAGTGAGCATAGGTCTGCACTTATTACTACTTATTTCCCCAATGCCAGTGAACAAACAATAATTTTATCTACTGATTCTGAAATAGACAGTACATATTATGAGATGATGAAAGACTCAGTCGGAGATGAGTTTACGCTGAATTATGATGATGAGAGCCGTAGCACTTCAATTGCCAGAGGTTATTTTTCAGGAGACCAGTAAATGATAGTTAAGCAGGTAAGATTATCACAACAATCAAAGGACCATTTATCCAGGTTAAAAAGTAAAACAGGAATAAAAAATTGGAATATTCTTTGCCGGTGGGCGTTATGCTATTCTCTAAGCGAGAAGACAGTACCTACTGATATACCGCTAGTTGCTGATAGTAATCTTGAGATGTCTTGGTTTACATTTGGTGGTGAATATAGTGATGTTTTTGATGTATTAATGAAGGCCTGGTGCATTCAGATGGAACTTCCAACGGATGATGAGTCTTTAGAAAAGTATTTTCGGTTGAACCTCGAACGTGGAATTGCCCATTTATGTGGTACAGGTTTTATTAAGAGCATTGATGATTTATTGGAATTGGCGGTGAAATAATATGGCGGTTTATCTTGATTATAATGCCACTACTCCCATTGATGAGAGAGTACTGGATGTGATGATTGACGTTTACCGTAATCATTGTGGCAATGCTGATAGTAGAACTCACAATCATGGTGACCAGGCCAGGGCAATTGTAGAAAAAGCCAGGTCACAGGTTGCATCACTGCTTGGAATTGACAGTACTGAAGTGTTTTTTACCAGTGGTGCGACTGAGAGTAATAATATTGCCATTCAAGGACTTATAGACTATGCATATTCATCTGGGAAAAAACATATTATTACAACATCTATAGAACATAAAGCAGTACTTGAAACAGCAAAAGTAATGAAGGCAAAAGGATTTGAACTGGATCTTATTGAGCCAGATGAATCCGGCAGAATTAGTGCAGGTGAGCTACTGGAGAAAATCCGTGACGATACATTGCTCGTTAGCGTACAGCATGTAAATAATGAGACAGGTATTATCCAGCCTGTTAAAAAAATTGGCGATGCACTATCAGAAAAAGGGATCCTTTTTCATGTTGATGCAACACAAAGTTGCGGGAAGCTTGTAGAAGAAATCCGTGAGCTTAAGTATGACATGCTTTCCTTCAGTGCACACAAATTAGAGGGCCCTCAGGGGATTGGGTGCTTGATTCTAAGAAAGAAGAATTACAAGATTCCACCTGTTAAAGGCATTATGTATGGAGGACAGCAGGAACATGGAATTAGGCCAGGAACAATACCGGTTGCGCTTGTGGCAGGATGCGGAAAGGCATGTGAATTGGCAGAAAATGAATTTAGAGATAATAATATCCGAGTCAAAGAAATAAGGGATTCGCTAATTACAGCTTTGAATGATTCCGGAATAGATTATCTGTTTAATGGTGATCAAAAATATTGCATACCATCTACACTGAATATATGTTTCAAAGGAGTATCTTCAGAAGCTTTGATGCTTACTACTAAACAGTTTTGTAGTGTCTCAAATGGCTCTGCTTGTACTTCTAACTCTTATGCACCTAGTTATGTGCTGACAGCGATGGGTCTTCCAGTAGATAGGATTGAAAGTTCAATTCGATTTAGCTGGGGGACTGTAATGGACATAAATAGCCTTCTCAGCGATTTCAGGAAAATGTTGTTAGTTATAAATTCTTTACAGTGATCAAGATGGATGTTTTATAGAAAGCCGATATAAAGGAAATGAGAATTATTAACATCATCCATCCTATGCTTTTGGTTTAAGCCGACAGTGTTCTTGAACCATGAGGAAGAAAGTCTTATCCCAGACTATGAATCAGGTTCTTTGTTATGCTACTATTTATCTCCGTTACAGGATTTCCATTATTTACTGACTTTAAAGCTATATTTATGCTATCAAGAGTGAGATTTGGATGAGAAGTATTTCCAACCAGAAATATGAAAGAGCATAGATAAGGGATTGTTTATTGTAAACTTATTGTTACGAAGAAATGCAACCTTACGGATACATGGATTCAGATAACGAATAATATCAATTGCATTGTCATCATGTTATTGGCTAAGGCACATCATTGAGATATCATAATCTGTTATTCTATGAGTGCTTATATAATGAAATTACAAAAGATAAAAGAGTAATAGAGAGATCAAGGATGAATAATAGAATCATAATACGTGCTATCCGCATTAGAAACTTTAGAAGTATTAGAAACGTTAGTATTAAGCTTTCTCAGATGAATATTTTTGTTGGGCTAAATGATGTAGGAAAGTCGAATGTATTAAAGGCGCTAAACTTGTTCTTTAATAATAATACAGATTACGATACGGAATTTGATTTCTCAAAAGACTTTTCATATCTATTTCCTAAGAAAAGCCATAGTACAAAAGAAATAACTATTGAACTCACCGTTGAAGTTCCTTCTTCTTTCCAGAATAGTGGAATATACATATGGAAAAAGGCATGGAGACGTGGAGAGTTACCCCGAGAAAGTATCCTAGATGTAAGTGGAAAAGCACCTGGACCTAGATCAAGAATACCATACACTCTTCATCGTATTAAATTCAGGTATGTTCCTGCAGTAAAGAGTAAGGAGTTTTACAAATATTTACTATCCGAATTGTACCTAACAGCAGAAGCATCTTTAAATAGTCCGTTAGTTGATTCTACAAGAGAGTTTGCTACAGAAATTCAAAAATATACAGAGCAGATTCATGATGAGGTGAATGATAAAATAGGTATAGATAGTCAATTGACTATTCCTCCTGACATGTCAGATATGTTTAGAACATTAATCTTCATGACGAAAGGAAAGGAAGATTCCATGTCTATCCCGCTTGACATGCGCGGTGATGGGATACAATCAAGACATATACCTATTATATTAAAGTATCGTAAGCGCAAAATAATAGCGCGGTCTCTAATAAAAATTACCCCAGCCCTTGCGAGTTGGAGTAATTCACTATAATTCACATGCGATTTTTGAGATGTTGGAGTTTTTC
>AUXO015175313.1_pt1 | contig 13245 bp, 13 predicted proteins | sample 768731 | NCBI WGS metagenome assembly AUXO01 (sample SAMN02715735, study PRJNA202380) | gut metagenome | biome: sheep rumen | host: Ovis aries | place: New Zealand: Palmerston North
GATCACTAATAAGTGTTCTTTTGAACGTTGACCAACTTCACCTATATCTTTTATACATTGTTTTCTTTCTTTTTTCAATTCGTCTAGTTTGCTTTTAGATGCTTCGATTATTTCATCAGGTTTTCCGCTTAATCCGGAAACGTCTAATTTTTCAAATTCTAAGCGTCTTAAAACACCAGATACATCTTCTTCAAATTCGTTTGCTACTACAATCATTACTGGAATATAAGTAGTATCTCCTTCAGATGTAGATGTTCCTTCGAATATTTCTACTCTGTCAGTTATTTCTTCTATACCTTTTTTTGCTTCAGATAAGTTTTCGTTTGGTATTCTTCCAGAAACAACTTTTGTGTGTTTTGTTTCCTGTAAGAATGCGAAATCTATATCGAAACTTTTTAATTGATTTGCAACGTTTAAAGAATCTTTATATTTTGTTTCTTCAGAACCAATTTCATTAATACGTGATTCAATTGGACTGAGGACTGCATCAACTTTACTTATAATTTCATCAGCCTTATCAGCTAATTCTTCAGTAGGTAAATCTTCTACTTCTCTTGAATCAATTTTTTTAGGGCTGATAAATCCTTTAACAACATCAACCATACTTTTTGATTGCTCTGCAGATTTTAAAGTATCTAATGTACTTCCGCATTTCATTGATAATGATGCGATTCTGCTAGCATGAGGGTCTTGTTTTGATACATCTAATCCTTTGTATTCTTCATTTTCTTGGATGCTCTCAGATAAGTCTTCAATCTGAATAACTCCTTTTTCGTGAAGTACATCAATTACTGGTTTAGTGTATTTATTCAAAGTTACTATGCTTATTTTTTGCATTTTAGCTGTCCTAAACATAGTAATACCCCTATAATACAGTTTCAATTATTATGTCAGCTGCGGCATCTACATTATTTTCGGATCCTCTTAAGGATTCTTTAATGTTAGCTTCAGATTGATTTGTTATAATTACAGCTTCTTTTCCTGCTTCTTCTTCTTTAGCTAATAAGATGTGTTTAGCTTGGTCGTGAGCTTCGAGTTTAGCTGCTTCAATTTCTGATTCTATTTTTGCACGAGCTTCTTGGATCATTTCAGTTGATTTTTTATTTGCTTCTTCGACAATGCTATCAGCGTCAGATTCTGCTTGTCTGATTATTCCGATAGCTTCTGAAATATTTGCCATTGATAAATCACCTTTTATATGATCTGTTTTTCAACATGATAATACCATTATTTTAAAGAAACCATTAAGGTTTATTTAATAATAATATTGGTAAATTTGTTTAATTGTTAAATTTAAAAAAATATATTTAGCTATCCAAGTATCACCCCAACATAGACATGAGAACTTAAAATTTAATAGAAATAAATATTGAATTTCCAGTTAAATTTTAATCAGTTCAAAAAATATATCTTATAAGTATATATATTTGTTTTCTTATGATATATAATTTTAGAAAATAAAAAGGTATATGGAAAATTTTTCATTTAAAAAATAATTAATTTAAAAAAAATATTTGAAAAAAAATAAGAATATGAAAATAAGTATTATTTCATTCGTATGATAGGTTTGGATAAATGTCTTCTTGCTTCTGTTGGAACTTCATAGAATCCTTCTTTAATATCTCTTTCTATTATTTCTTTGATTTTTTTATCTGATTTTGTTTTGTTACCACATTTTGGACATTTGAAACCTTTATTTTTTCCTGCGGATTTCATTCTTTTTCCACATTCACATACTGGATTTAATAAATTGTATTGTGGTGATACTTTTATTAGTTTGAATTTTTCTATGTTGAATGTGTTATTTTCGTTTAATCCACCATATAATATTATTTCATCATCTTTTCTTAGTTTTCGTATGATGTTTCGGAATGTTTTTGTTGGTTCAAATGCTGCACATTCCATTATAGCAGTATCATCGGAAACTTTAAAAAATACGTGTCCACCCTCTATGTCATGAGGATTTTCTATTACTTTACATTGAATTTTGTAGCATGAGTTTATCTGCATTTCTTTGATACTTTTACCTTCCTGTATATGCATATCGGTATGTTGATTTGTTCTGAATATACAGTATCCTTCTATTTCTTCATAACTTTCTACCATGTTATGAGCTTTTTCCACTATTTCTGGTGTATTTCCCCTTATTCCATATAATACAGGACATGGTGTGTGTGGTTCTATTGCCGTGTAGTTTCCTTCTTTATCTATGTTATCAAATGTTTCAGGGTATGTTTTTTCATCCATATGATATATGCTTTCTTGGTTGAGTTTTCTTTTTGTACCTATATTTTCTTGTGTTCTGTATGCTAAACATTCGAATGTTTCATCAGGGAGCTCTATACTTATTGAGGCTATTGCTCCTATAATGCCTCTTCCTTTTTTGAACTTATGAACTCTTGCACCAATATGATTAGCAAATTTTTCTGCATAATCTATAGTGTATATTGAGTATATTGCATTTATTGCATATTTTCTCATTTCATCAGTTATTTCTCCCTCATAAAATATTACACCAGGGTTTGTATTTACACCTTCAAACATAGAATATTTTTCAACATTTTCTAAAACTATTTGTTCTACTAATTCAACCTGACTTCTTGAATCCAATGTTACCCTAAATGATAATGCACCATTTCCCCTTGTTTTATAACGTGCAAACGGGTTTAATCTGATTAATCTTGGATAGTCATCTGTATATATTTTTTGTTCTTTCAGTTGTTCTATTATAATATGTGTCAAATATGTTGTACACATTCCCTCATTTGAGTCTGTGTCATCTATTCCCACATGTAATATTATCTTGTCATTTGAATTCAATATTATACTCCCATATTATTTGATGAAAAAAAAGGTTTGTTATATAATAATATTATTAAGAAAATACATAATATATATTATGAATTTAGATAACAATGGAATTAACCGTGAGAATGTAACAAAAGAAATTAACGATTTGTTATTATCTTATGGATTTAAAACTTCAAATATTTATGATAGAAGTTGCTTCGACTTACTAGCACGAAAAGATGACATATTAATCATCTTAAAGATACTAGTAAATGTGGATAGTTTAACTTCCACACAAGCAGAAGAGTTATCTAAAATTGCAGGAACTTTTCTTGCAAGCCCAATAATTATCGGATTAAAATCTAAACATAATTACCTGGAAGAAGATGTTGTATATGAGAGACATGAACTACCAGTAATTACACCACAGACTTTATGCAATATTATTGTTAATGATATTCATCCAGAAATATTTGCAAAACGTGGTGGATATTATGTGAAAATTAATGGTAATCTTTTAAGACAGTTACGTGAAGAAAAGAACCTATCACTAAAAGAGTTAGCTGATATGAGCCATGTTTCCAGAGAAACAATATACAGATATGAACAAGGTAATTCACAGACATACCCAGAAACTGCATTAATGTTAGAAGAAGTATTACAAAGACCAATAACATTATCTATTAACTTATTGGATGTTGAAAACAAAAACAGTTTAGATAAAAGTATACAAGAACCAATAGAACTTATAAAATTAGGTTATGATGTAAAAAGTTCTGGAAAAACACCATTTGATGCAGTATCTGAAAGTACACAGAATATTAATGAAATTAATAAATTACAGGAAAAACTAGAAAATAAGCTTGACGAAATAGAAAAAATTAGGGCTGAAATTAACAAGAAAACTAAAGAAAACAATATTTTAATAACCAATCTGGAGAAAGGCAGAAACAATAAAACTTTAAATACTATTGCCAACAAGACACAGGACATTTCATCAGTCACAGGTTATGATGCGTTATTTGTTCTGGAAAACAAACATGAAAAAGAGAACATTAAAGACATACCTGCCATACATACATGGGAAATAAAGGATATGGAAAATATTGGTGAATTACTAAAACTAATAAAAGAAAGAAAAAATGAAATTGATTAATCTTTTACCTCATTTATTATACCAAATGTTTGTTCAGCTTCACTTACCTTTGCAACACCAACACAAACAGAATCAACATAATCAATATTTTTTATAAAATCATAAGCTTCCTTAGGCTGTAATATTCCAGTAGCCAAGGTTCTGTTTGCTATTATTTTTTTATTCAAAGAAGACAATAATTCATTAATGATTTTCTTATTTTCATTATTTAAAAAATTACAATCCATCATATATCCATAAAAGTTTAAAGGCAACATTATCTGCTCAAAATCATCAAAAAATGAAGCTTCTTTTATTAATGGAATATTTTTAAATGGAGTTCTTGTTTCTATTGAAGGAAGATATCCTTGATCTTTTATTAAATTTAAATATTCAGAAATAATATCATAATTATTATTTGCAATATTCTCATCTACAAAGAATCCATCCAACATTAACGAAGAAGTATTATATTTATTATAAACAGATAGATCATCCTCAAAATTATCTGCACTTGTTCTACCAATAATTTCCCAGTCATTACCTTCATTAATTGATAAATCTAAAGCTTTTTCAAGATCATCAGAACGATTCATCATAATTTTATGAACACCCAGTTCATAAGATTTATTTAATATTTCTGCAATATTTTCTGGTTGTTTTTCAAAATCCAATTCGTATAATCTTGTTCTATGACCAAATTGTGGAGCAAAAATAAAAGGTGACGTACCTAAAATAATCTCATTAAATGTCATTATATCAACTCAAATAGTTATATAGAATATATTTCTAAAAACAAGTTATTATATTATAATTATAAAGACCTTATTATTTATAGTAAAAAAAACATAAACAAATAATGAATGTTAAACCAAAAATATTAAGAATAATAAATAATGGTTTAAACAAGTATTATTTTAGTTTAACAAAATGGAGGAAGAATCCCCCATTATCATAAAAAAAAGTAAAGGAGTTTAACTATGCCAAAAGTATTAGTAGCAGACAAAATTAATGAAAAAGGTGTTGAAGTATTAGAAGGATCTGCAGAAGTAGTAAACAATCCTACAATCACACCTGAAGAATTACTTGAAACAATTGACCAATACGAAGGAATAATTGTTAGAAGCAGAACAAAAGTTACAAGAGAAGTAATAGAAAAAGCAGAAAACTTAAAAATAATTGCAAGAGCAGGTGTTGGAGTAGACAACATAGACGTAGAAGCTGCAACAGACCATGGAATTCTTGTAGTAAATGCACCACAATCCACATCAATTACAGTAGCAGAACATGCAATGGGATTAATGTTATCATTAAGTAGAAAAATTGCAATAGCTGATGCATCTGTAAAATCAGGAAAATGGGAAAAAAGCAAATTTATGGGAATGGAATTACGTAACAAAACTCTTGGTGTAATAGGAATGGGAAGAATTGGAAGCCAAGTAGTTAAAAGATCAAAAGCATTTGAAATGGATGTAATCGTATACGACCCATACATAACCGAAGAAACAGCAAAAGAATTAGGTGTAGAAATTACAACACTCGATGACTTAATACAAAGATCAGATGTAATGACAATACACGTACCTTTAACTCCTGAAACAAAAGGATTAATATCCAAAGAACAACTTGCAAAAATGAAAGACAATGCAATACTTCTTAACTGTGCAAGAGGTGGAATCATAAATGAAAATGATTTATACGAAGCACTAAAAGAAAGACCAGAACTTAAAGCAGGGTTAGACGTATTCGAAAATGAACCATTAGAAAACAGTCCATTAGCAACATTAGATAATGTAGTTCTAACACCACACATCGCTGCTTCAACCAAAGAAGCACAACGTGATGCTGCAATAATAGTTGCAAAAGAAGTTAAAGAAGTAATAACAGGAAACACACCAAGCAACGTATTAAACATGCCCCTAGTAGATTCAGAAACCTTTCAAACCCTCAAACCATACTTCAACCTAACCGATAAAATAGGTCAAACATTAGTACAAATCACAACACCAAACATTTCTGAATTAGACATAGTTTACAGTGGTGAAATAAACGGTAGATCAAAAGAACCGCTTACAAGAGAATTATTAAAAACTTATCTCAACCCAATATTAACAGAACCAATTAACTCTGTAAATGCTAAATCAGTTGCAAAACAAAGAGGCATAAAACTTACAGAAGGTGAAACTGAAGATAGTGGAAAATATGATGCTACTATAAAAGTTGTTGCTAAATATGATGATAAAGAAACAGCAATCGAAGGAACAGTTGAAAACAATGAACCAAAAATCATATCCATTGATGGTTATTCTGTAAACTTAAATTTAGAAGGCTTTATGGCAATAATTAAATACGTAGATTTACCAGGAACTATAGGTACAATTGGCAGCATATTAGGCAATTATGAAATAAACATTGCTGAAATGCAAGTTGGTAGAAAATCAGCTGGTGGCGAAGCAGTAATGGTTCTTAAAGTAGATCAAGAAATTACTGATGAAGCAATTTCTGAATTAGAAGGAACTAAAGACATAGAAGTTGTAAAATCAGTTAGATTATAATTAACCTCCAACCTTTTTTTTATTTTAAATATTATAATTGTATTACAAGTAGATACTTAATTAGATATTAATTTTGTGTTAGTTTAAATTTTGAAAAAAAAATAGTAATATTGTAAAAAAAAAGATAAAAGAAATTTATAAATTATTTTTTAAACGTTCATTTTCAGCTTTTAATTTAGCAATATCCTCTTCCATCTGCTTGATTTCTTTTTCTATTTCTTCTGATGATTTTTCTTCTTTTTGAGCAGACACAGGTACTTCAGTCACTTCTTCTTTATGAGATTCCATATCCGTTTTTACTGTTCCTACTTTTTGAGGAGTGACCGTAATAACCTTATTGTTATTTTTTATATTTTGAGGAGCTTTTATTATATGTAATTTAATTTCATCAATATCATCATTAGGTGTTTTATCAGTTCTAATGTCAACTTCTACTTGATCTCCAGGTTCATATTCTGGAGGTAATGGTATTTGTTTTATTACTTTTTTACCTTTGATATTAATTTCCAAGTTTAACATTGCTGGTTTTTGTGGTTGTTCATTCAATTGTGTTTGATTTTCGTCTTGTTTACTCATAATAATATCCTCCTTATTGCTATCTGAATTATTAGTATCCATAATGTTATTTTCTAAATTATCCCCTTTTACCTGATTATCATCATTAATCTTATTTTCATCAATTTCTTCGTTTTCTTCTAATTTTTTTAATTCCTTAACAAATTCCTCATCAAACAATTCTTCATCAAAGTTCATTTCTTCCCATTGTTTTATTTCTACTTCATCACCCAAATCTTTAACAACAAATGGCATTGGATTTCCAAATGCATCATATGCTTTAATTGTTGCTTGAGAGTATGGTCTGCAAATAATCATATGAAAATAACCATTCTTTGCAAAAAATCTTAAATCTGCTCCTGAAGGACTTGCACTTGGCCCAGGATGACTATGAACAGAACCCATGGCCCCTGTTGTTAAAGGCATCATAAATACTTGCATTACTGCACTGTTTTCTGATGCTTTAAATGGTAAAAATATTAGTCCAGTAATTTTTAGAATATTTTTCTGAATTTTTCCCGATAATAATGCTACATATTCATTTGGATCAGATTCTATGGCTATCTTTGTTATCTCATCAATTACTCTGCTATCTATCTGTACTTCATCTATTGATTTGTCATTACCTAATAATTTAGATAATGTTTTATTAAAATCCATGTTTTTATCTCCATATTCTAAGAGTAAATTACTTGATTGATTCTATTATTATATTATGTTGTTTTAATTAATTAAGTTCATTTCTAAATTTACATTTATCTTTTTCTTAGTTGATATATTTTTTTCATTATTTAATGGATTGATTCCTTCCTTTGATTCAGAAATTTTATTGATACATACACCTCTTTTTTGCCATGTGGGTACTTTAGCAATATTTATCCCATTTTCAAATAATAATTCATGTATATCTGATTTTTTTAGTTTATATAATAATTCAGATGTTTCTTTAGATGAATGATTTTTATTCAAGACATATTGTGCATATCCATTTAAACAATTTCTCCATGCTTCATCCTGTCTCCATTTAAAATATTGTTTAACTTTGGTTGAAGTTTGAATTATTCTACAGTCAAATGATGCAGGTTTTAATGAGAATATGTCAACATCAAAGTTGTTCTGGTTTATATATAAATGTTTCATGAATGATGATGTTATATAGGATGATATAACTGAATCTATCTTTTCAATTCTGCCATTGAATGGTGCTTCATTAAATAAGATATTTATTTCATCGGAAAAAAGAAATACATATTCAGGATTGAATTCATTAATTAAATCTTTAGATACTTCAATGAAGATATCTCTTAATCGTTGATCAAATGGTTTCTTTAATTTTAATTGTTTGGTATATTTTGAAAATGATCTTCCATCTACTCTTAATATTAGGGGAATATCTTCAACGACTTTAATTTGAGAAAATTGTTCATATTTTTTCAAAAATATCACCATTTGAATATAAATATAATTAAAAAAATAGTTTATTAAAAAAGAATAAGAAAATAATCTGCAGTTATACAGATTTTCTCTGGATTTGATTATCCTAAGATCCTACTTGTATTGTTTCTGATAATTTGTTCAATAAACTTGCTGCAGAGAAAGCTGCTAACATACTAGTTTTAGGATTATCAGGACTACTTACATTTGATGTTATGGTGACTAATTCACCAAAAGTTCCTTTTATATGGACTTCATGAGTATTATTTTCAATTTTTGGATCAGCAATTATTTTTACATCAGCATCAATACCTGAAGCTAAACTTAGGGTAGATGATACGTTTATATTCTTTGGAAATTCTTTTACTGCTTCAGAAGCTTTTCCTTCAAATAATACTTTTTCAGTATCCCCTTCAATTTCTTGGCCTAAGGATATTGGTGGTTTACGAGTGATTAGTGAAACTGATTCTATTTCCCCTAGTCGAGCAGCTTTAACTGTGTCTATCCCAGTTATTGCTCCAGTAGGTAAATAAATTGTTGAATTATTTTCTTTTGCTATGGATTCAATGTTAGCTTTGAAATCAGTGTCCAATAGAGCTCCTACACTCATAATAATAACATTTGTCCCACTTTTAAGTATTTGGGGTATTGAACCACGTACAGCACCCTGTGAAGCACATTCCAATATTAGTTCAGAATTTTTTATAAGTTCTTCTATTGAATTTGCTACTTGTGCATTAACTTTTTTTGCTAGTTTAGTTGCATTATCTATATTTAAATCATAAAAGCATGTTAAGTCCACATTTAATTTGTCTTCTAGTTTAAATCTTACTAATGTGTTTGCTATAGATCCACAACCCATTATTCCTACTTTCATTAATAAACTCCATTAGTTAGGTTTCATTGATGGTTTTTTAACTATAGGTCTTTTTTGTGGACCTGCATTAATTCTTTTCTGTCGGGATGCTTGATATTGTGTTAATTTGTTTTGGTCAACTAAGATAATATCATTGACTGCTGTAACGATTTCATAAGGAATATCGATAATTCCTTCTGTTCTTACTGGATTTACATCTTCTTCTTCAGGTACTAATCTCATAGAATTTCTAAGAACATCTCTTAATCCTACGTTTCTATTATCTTCAGTTATTGCTTTAGTTTTAAAAAATGAAATTCTGCCTTTTTTAATGTTTAATACTACTTCGTTTACTTTTCCTATGTATTTTCCTTCTGTATTGTAAATGTTTAAGTCATAAAATTTTGATAAATCTACCATGTTATCACCAAATGTTATTTTTTTTCAATGAAATTAATGATCGCCTTTTATAATCGTAGAAAAAGGTTAAAAATCCTTAATATTAAATTATTAAATAATAATTTCTAATCTATTTATTATATGTAAAACATATTATATAAATTTTTTTAAATAATAGACAATATAGTAAATCCGGATAAAAAGCAGATACCACGCCATAAAAAATAAAATAAAAAAAGAACATATTATATTATAGATTTGATTATGATAAAGAAAAAAAATAGGGAAAAACTATGTGGGACACTAGTAAAGATTACAGACTAAGAGTTGCAGAAAAAGCGGTTGAACAGTTTATAAGAGTAGTTGAAGGATCTAATTTAAGAGGATCATGGAATAAGAAACAAGTACGGTTAATAGCTAAAAACATGAACCCTGATATACAAACTATGTACTATTCCTATGTATCACCACAAGAATTAGCTGAAACTCCTCAGATGGAAAAATTATTAAATAGTGTTGATGAAATTATTGAAAATCTTGGAGGAGAAGATTATTCTAGAAAATTTTTAAGTGAGTTGAACCGTGAAGAACGTGAAAAATTAGACTTGCCTTTATCTAAAATGAAATTCTTTTTCAACACTATCCGTGGTTTACCTGAACGATTAATGTTAGGTGAAATAGATGACCCTGTTATTGGAGTTGATATAAAAGTTGGTGAACTTGTTAGTGTCAGTAAACATCCAGATACTGATACTTTGATGGTATGTAATGTTAATCTAGGTAAACGTGCAATTACCGTCATCACCAATGATTTAACAGTGAAAGATAATGATAGGGTTGCAGTAGCTTTATTACCTCCTAGCGTGTTTATGGGAATTAGTAGTGAGGGCATGTTCCTTGGTGCTGGAGAAGGAGTTTTGAAGGATGTTGAAGGAGAAATTGGTAGTCTTCCGCAACATGTTGATGTAGCTGCTTTTAATGAAACACGTAACTTAGTTGATCAGTTCTTAAAAGATTAACTTCATTCTATTTTTTTAGGATACTGCTTATATTATCCAACTTATTTTTTATATTTTGTACTTCTGTATTATTTATTTCATTACTCCAATCTAAGAGATATTCTTTATATATTGTTGAAGCTAAAATTACTATTATCATTATCCCTGCAATTAGTAATATTAATTCGGTTGAAATTTGACCTGTTTCCTGTTGATATAACATGATTTTAAACCCCCATTATTGTGCTCATTATTATTTGTGAAAAGTAGTATACTATTAGTGATAATGGTAAAATTATTATAGTATATTTAATTCCTTTTTTGCTATCAGAATACATTACTATACCTATTAAACTACATACAAGAATTGATTGTATTATAACATAACCAATACTTGATATTGGAATTACATCATGTAATGGATTGGTACGACCGGATATACTTATAAAATTTGTATATAATCTTATCATACCTAATGCGAAAGGTGTTGCAATTACTGAAGAGATAACTAGAAACATGACTGACATCATAACACTAGCTTTTCGTTCTTTTTTTAACATTAATGAATCACTTAAATCATTTGCCATAGAATCTAATACCTGGGATAAGTTTCCTCCAGATTCCCAACCATATATTATTAATTGGAAGGAATGTTTTAAGTTATCTGAATTATTTTTATATGCTACTTCCATTAATGATTCATCAAATGGTCTTCCGAAACTTGTTTCAAGTAAAGCACGTTTTATTTCATCATTCAGGGTATTGTTTATTGTCTTGGATAGTTCATTAAATGCTGATTCCAAACCTAATCCTATTTTTATTAAGGATGATAATTGTCGTAGATAGTCTGGTAATTCTTGTTCTATTTCATCTAATCTTTTTTCGTTCCTGTAATTTATATAAAAAATTAATAATATTGGAACTGAAAATGTAATTAAAGATGTTAAAATATGTAGTTTAAACAAGAAACACATGAATAAGGATAGTATAAAAAGTATTAACATTATTAAGAGTACTATTGTTATTAATTCTTCTGTTTTAATAAATATCCCAGAATCCACAAGTTTTTTTTGAATTTTATAATTTATATCATCAGACAAATTATTTTTTATAATATTATTTAAAAATTCTATTATTTTTGTAAACATAATTTATTAATTAAATATATAATTTAAAAATAATCATATTTATAATTTATCAAAAAAAGAGTAAAAAAAAGTTTATAAAAGAAAATCAAGTTTCTTATCCAATGTAGTTAAAACTTCACTATTCTTCTTAACAAGAACATCATCTTCAATTCTTACACCAAATTCACCAGGTATGTAAATACCCGGTTCGGCTGTGATAACCATGTTTTCTTCTAAAAGCATGTCCACTTTATTAGAAACAACAGGATCTTCATGTATTTCAAGACCAAAACCATGACCAGTACTATGAATAAAGTATTCACCATAACCATATTCTGTTATCACATCCCTAGCTGCATTATCCACATCTGCACATGAAACTCCAGGAGCAATAGTTTTTATAGCTGCTTTTTGTGCTTCAAGTACAATGTTCCATATTTCATCCTGACGTTCAGTTTCAATAAAGGTTCTTGTAATATCCGAACAATAATAATCATATTTTGCACCCCAATCAACAACTATTGGTGTTTCAACACGATTCATGGACGTTTCAGAATGAGGTGAACTTGAACGTTTACCTGAAGCAACTATTGTATCAAAAGCTGGTTTAATTGAACCATTTATTGTCATATCAAACTCTAAAGAAGCAGCAGCATATTTTTCAGTACTGGTGAAATCAATTTCTTTTATGGCATTTTCTGCTATGCCGATAGAATTTCTTATTTTTGTAATTTCCTCTTTAGTTTTAGTTTTTCTATGATTATAAAATACTTCAGAAGTTTTTATAGATGACACATCATCTGATAAATATTTGACAAGGCCAAAATCTAATGAATTTTCAACTGCAATATTTCCTTTTAATAAATCTTTAACTTCTGTGAATTTTACTATATCTCTTGTTTCTATTTGTGATTTTTCTTCTGCACTTTCTTTATCTATACTATTTACATAAAGTATTGGTTCGTCTTGAATTATTAAATATGCAAAACTTGAAGGATAAAAATCTGAAATATATTTAATATTTTCGGGTGAGTAAACAAACATTGAATCAATATTTTCATCATTTAATTGACTGAGAATTTCATTAATCTTCATCTAAATCATTTTTCCTATTTTTATATTATATAATGATATATATTTACATTATCAATTTTAAAAATTTCGAAAAAAGAAATTCCTACATTATAAGTTAACTGATATACCATATAAATCAATGATGAAAAAAACAGAATTTTAAATAATAAATGATAAAACTTAATTAATTTAAGCAAATTAAAAATTAGAAAAAAAAATACAAAAAATAAGATAAAATATCTTATTTTTTAAATTAAGGGATTTTATATATTTTTTATGCTTTGGTTACTGTGAATGTGGTTGTGGAATTTGTTGGCAGGTA
>AUXO018072325.1_pt1 | contig 13245 bp, 20 predicted proteins | sample 768731 | NCBI WGS metagenome assembly AUXO01 (sample SAMN02715735, study PRJNA202380) | gut metagenome | biome: sheep rumen | host: Ovis aries | place: New Zealand: Palmerston North
ATAGCCCCCTTAATACTATATTAAGGCTAAATACGTATTAAGGCTTAATACTAAATAAAACTATGAACTTTAAAACACTATTTTTAAAGAAAACCTTATAAAACAAAGAAAACAACTAAAGCAGATGCTAAGAACTTTTTATAAAAAACTATGAACCTAGAGACACTAAAAACGGGCAAACTACGAACCTTAGGACACCAAAAACCACCAAACTAAGAACCTAGAGACACCAAAAACCGCGCAAAGCCTTATATAGCAACGACTTTTTTTCTTAATTAGATATTAAATAGACTTTAAAGCAACGCATAGGGGCTTTATTGCTTTAAGCCCTATGCTAAAATAAACTACAGAAAGCGACAAAAGAAGCACTTATAGAAATAGCATCCTAGTAGAAATGTTGCTAACTAGAAAGGAAAAAATAATATGAACGACCAAGTTAAAGAAAAAATAAAAAAATGTTTAAAACAATATGCAGAAGAAACAGGAAGACCTACAGGAAAGGGGCTTTTTAAGTGTTTTAACCCAGGACACGACGAAAAAAAAGCAAGTATGCAGTTTAAAGAAACTTATTATAAGTGTTATGGATGCAATAATACTTACGATATTTTTAACTTATACGCAATAGATCATAACTTAGACGTTAAAGAAGACTTTAACAGAATAAAAAAAGAACTTGCTATAAAATACAACATAGACTATAAAACTATAGACAAAGAAGAAGTAAAAGAAGAACCTAGAAGAGAAATAAAGGAAGAAAAGAAAGTAGATTATACTAGCTACTATAAAACTTGTAAGAAAGACGTAGCAGAAACGGACTACTTCTTAAAACGTGGACTAACTGAGGAAATAATAGAAAAATACAATTTAGGCTACGACAAGAAAACAGGCTACGTAGTGCTACCAGTTAGCAAAAGTTTTTATATGTTAAGAGACACTAAAGACTTAACAGAAGAAGAAAGATTAAAACAAAAAAGACCTAAGCACAACATAGTTAAGGGCGCAGTTAAAGAAGTCTTTAACCTGGACTTATTAAAAGAAGCAGACTTTAAAAGTGTTGTCTTTATAACTGAAAGCATCTTAGACGCTTTAAGCATAGAAGTAGTAAAGCCAGGAACAAAAGCAATAGCACTAAACGGAACGGCTAAAGAAAAACTAATAGACGAACTAGAAAACCTAGACTTTAAAGGCTATATAGTTTTAGCACTAGACAACGACGAAAACTTAAGCGGACAAAGGGCAAGTAAGGGACTAAAAGAAGCACTAGAAAAAATAGGGCTTAGAGTTAAAGTCTTAAATGAACTAGGAAGACCTAAAGAAGATATTTACAAAGGCTATAAAGATTTAAACGAGTTTTTAGTAAATGATGCAGAAGCACTAGAAAACCTAATAACTCAGTATAACGACACTTTAGAAAGCTACTTAAAAAGCGAAGCCTTAAAGATATTAAGCAAAGAAAACGCAGTAAACTACTTAGAAGCTTTTAACGAAACTATAGCAGATGCAGAACTAAGAACACCTACAAAAACAGGAATAGAAAGGCTAGACAAAGCCTTAAACGGCGGACTATTTAAAAAGAACTTAGTTATTATAGGCGCAATAAGTGGACTAGGAAAAACTACACTAGCACTACAAATAGCAGACAATATAGCAAGAAATAAAGAAGACGTCTTAATATTTTCTTTAGAAATGAGTAAAGAAGAACTAATAGCTAAAAGCATAAGTAAGCTTATGTATTTAAAAGCACTAGAAAGACGCTACACCGCTTTAGCCTTAAGCACTAGGGAAATATTAAAAGGCGAAATGTTAAAAGAAGCAACAAATAAAGAGATCCAGGAACAAAAAGAAATATATTTAGAAGCATATAACGACTACAAAGAAAACATAGCGCCTAATATATTTATAACTGAGTGCAACGAACAAAACGAAATAACTATAAAAGAAATAGAAGAACGTATAAAAAGACAAATAGCAATAACAGAAAAGAAGCCTATAGTTATAGTTGACTACTTACAAATTATAGAAAATAAAGAACGAGGCTTAACAGATATACAAGCTACAAGTAAAGTAGTTAAAGACCTTAAAAGGCTTGCTAGAAAATATAAAATAACTATTTTAGTTATTAGTGCTTTTAATAGAGGCGCAAACTATACAGACACGGACTACACTAGCTTTAGGGACACTTCAACTATAGAATACACCGCGGACGTATTAATAACTATGCAGTATAGCGTCCTAGACAAAGCTAACGACGTAGGGGAAGAAAGAACAAGCAACGAAAAACTACAAAAGAAAATAAAAAAAGCCGTAGAAGAAGCATCCAGGAAAGACCCCTACGAACTAACACTAAAAATATTAAAAAACCGAAACGGAATAAAAAAGAACCTAGCTTACGTGGACTTTTACGGGAAATATAATTACTTAAACTTTAGAGAAAAAGACATAAACGGGGACAAAATAGAAGACTAGTTATTATCTAGTCTTTTTTAGTAGGAAAAAAGCCTATATTAAGACAAAACTAGCCTAAGTAGTGCAATTATACTATAAAAGTTAAAAACGTCTTAAAAAGGCTAAAAACAAGCAATAATAAACTACTTAAAAAAATAGATTATAAAAACTAATAAAATATAAAAAAGATCCAGGAAAAAATGATTAAGAAATAGTTATAAAATAAGTTAGCCTAAAAAAGCACTTAATACAATATTAAGCCTTAACTCAATATTAAGCCTTAATACGATATTAAGTAAAAAATATAGTTGTAAAGTTATTGAAAAGTTATTAAAAAGTTATTAAAAAGTGTTTACAAAGAAAAATATATATGTTATGTTTAAGACGTGCTAAGGGAAAAGCACAAGAAAGGAAGCGTTATTATGGACTATGCTATAACAGGCTTTAAAAGTAGAGAAATAGACTACTTAGAAGCAATAAAAAAAGCAGTAGTAAACGATAATAAGTTTTTAGTAAATGAAGCAATATTAGAAGACTTTATAAAAGACTTAAGAGGTAAAACAGATGCTACAAAAGAAAGCTACTATAAAGGGGCAAAATATTTTATTAATTATTGCTATAGTAGAGGCGTAAACAAAGTAGAAGAAAGAGACATAACAAACTATTATAATTATTTAGTAAGCAGAATAGGAAAACCTAAAAACGAGGACGGCTTAACTATAAATAGTGTAAATATGTTTTTAACTTCACTTAGAAAACTTTATAAGTATTTAGAAAAGAAAGGCATAAAGAACTTAGCAAGCAACCTAGAAAGTGTTAAGTCTGCAAGAAATCATAAAAAAGACCCTCTAACTAAAAGCCAAGCCTTAGAACTTCTTAAAAGCCAGGACAGGACTACAGAAGAGGGAAAAAGAAACTATGCTTTATTAACTTTGCTACTACACACAGGACTTAGAACTATAGAAATAGAAAGAGCTAACGTAGGGGACTTAAGAACTAAAGGAAGTAAGCAAGTCCTAGAAGTCCAGGGAAAAGGACATAAAGAGAAAGACGACTACGTAAAACTTAGTCCAGTTGTTTATGATGCAATATTAGACTATTTAGCAACTAGAAAAGACATTAAACCTAACGACCCTTTATTTATTAGTTATAGTAATAGAACAAAAGAAAGCAGATTAAAAACACGATCTATAAGAGAAATAGTTAAGAAGTGCTTAGAAGAAATAGGCGTAAATAGTCCTAGAATAACTACACATAGTTTAAGACATAGCGCTATAACATTTTCTTTACTAGGGGGCGCAACATTACAAGAAGCGCAAACACTAGCAAGACACGAAAACATAAATACTACGCTAATTTACGCACACAACCTAGACAAGCTTAACTCTAACTACGAAGAAGCAATAGACAACTTTTTAGACGCATAAAAAAAGCACCTATAACAGATGCAGAAAGGAAAAAGAAAAATGAAATTATTAAGAATAAAAATAGAAAACATATTAACTTTTATAATTATACCTTATTCAATTATAAATATAGCTAAAGCAAGTAGAGAAATGCTACTAGCTTCTATAGTGATCCAGGCTTTAATTATTTTTGCTACTTACTACGGCACTAAGGAAACTAGAAAAGAACTAATAAAAGATATTAACGACGGACTATTAGAAGACATAAAAGAAAACCTAATAGAAAGTATAGAGCCTTTATTAGATGCTATAGAAATAACTAGACAAGTAGTTTATAGCATAAAAAAAGAAGTTATAAGCAAGCGCCCTAAAACGACCAAGTTAAAAGATGCTTTTTAAAAATATAACTTCTATTTAAGAATAGCATATATAACGCTTTTTTTCAATAAGAAAGAAAGGAAAAATTACTATGAAAAAAGAAAATAGTAAAGCGACTATGCTTTATAAAGAAATGAAAGAAAAACACTCTAAAGAGTATGAAGACTTTAGCAAAGACAAAGTATTTTATGCTTTTAGCGACAACCAGTTTAAAGAGGGGATGCAAAAACTAGGGCTAAATGCAGATAAAGAAGAAGACTTAAAGAAAATAGTTTACTTCTTTAGTGGATGCTACGCTTTAAAGAGCGAAGCAAAGAACCTAGAGAACCTATTAAAAAGTTTTACAGAAGAACAAAAGCAACTAATAGAAGAAGACAAAACAGGACTAGGCTTTATCTATTCTATGTTTAAATATGAACTTACTAACAACGAATACGGCTACACTTACGACTTAGAAGACACGTTAAGAGCTTTAGGGCTAACGTATGAAGAAGTCCAGGAAAAGCCTAACTTAAAAAAGGGACTAGAAAGAGCTTTAGAAGATTATAAAGACTAAAAGAAAGGAAGTAATAATATGAAAAGAGAACCAGGAAAAGCAGTTATAGAAATAAACAATAAACAAGTCTTAGAAGTAGAGTTAAAAGACAATAGGCTTATATTTACTAAGAAAGATGCTAAAGGCAACGTAGAAAGAAGAGACGCCGTCTTAGACGGGGAAATAGTTTTACTATACGACTACATATTACACCAAAGAGAAAACGACTTAGAACTATTTTAGAAAGGAAAAAGAGTTATGAACTATAAAAATATACCTAAAGACCTATTAGAAGACGTAAGCCTACAAACAGGCGCAGACTATAGCAAAGAAGACAACTTAGTTAAACAATACCAGGACGCCCTAATAGATCTATACGAACTAATAATAACGATTAAATTAAACTTAAACGACATTTTAGAAGACACTAGCAAATATAAAATAAGCGAAGAAACTAAAAAGCACCTAAAAGAAATAATTAACTTTAAAAATAAAGAAAGGAAATAAAGTTATGAAAAAAGAAGAAAAGGAAGCAATTAAAGAGAAAGTTTTAGAAGACTTTAAAAAATCTTTAGAAAATAAAGATTTAGAAAGCGTTATAGAAACTTTTATAAAAACTTCTATAAAAGACACAGAAGAAAAAGAAAGAAAGGAAGCGAAGTTATGAAAACTAGAGTTATAAGTATAACTAATAACAAAGGGGGCGTAGGAAAGACTACAAGCACTTTAAACATAGGGACAGGACTAGCACTTAAAGGGCGAAGAGTTTTACTTATAGATTTAGACCCCCAGGCAAGCCTAACACTTAGTCTAGGCGTAAACCCTAACGACTTCTTAGAAAGTAGCATAGTGCAGATATTAACTAAAAAGAAAGAAGCTAAAGAGTGCATCCTAAAAGTAAAAGAAAATGTTTACTTAATACCTAGCAACAAACTTTTAAATGATGCAGAGCCAGTTATAAACGCTACACCTTATAAGGAAGACATATTAAAGAAAGCACTAGCACCTATTAAGGACTATTTTAACTACATTTTCTTAGATAGTCCGCCAAGTTTAAACGTGCTTACTACAAACGGCTTAGGGGCTTCTAAAGAGGTATTTATACCTATAGAAGCAGAATATTTAGCACTACAAGGCACTAGCCAAATAGTAGAAAAAATTAACGAAATAAAAGAGGGAAATGAAGAACTTAAAATAAGTGGCGTGTTTTTAACTAAATACGATCAAAGAAAAAACCTAAATAAACAAGTTAGCGAAGTCCTTAGGGAAGAGTTTAACGACAAAGTATTTAAAACAAATATTAACACTAACGTAGCACTAGCAGAAGCACCAAGCCACCAGGAAGACATATTTACTTATGAACCATTAAGCACAGGCGCTAGAGACTATGAAAGCTTAATAGAAGAAATTATAGCACAAGAAACAGACTAGAAAGGATGCTTTAATATGGACTTAGAAGAAATAGACTTAAACTTAGAAGACATAAACTTAGACCTAGACTTAGAAAACCTAGACTTAGACTTAGACTTAGAAGACCTAGACACAAACCTAGAAGACATAGACATAGAACCTATAGACCTAGAGGACTTAGACTACACTATAGAAAATACTTTAAAGGACTTAGACTTTAACTTAGATGCTATAGAAATAAAATAAAAAAGAAAGGAAGTTATATTATGAGTAAAAATGCTTTAGGAAGTAGACCAAGTTTTAACAATGTAGCAAAGGCTACAGGGGACTTAGCTTTAGACATAGACTTTAACAATGATCTAGAAGAAAAAGCTAACAACCCTTTACTAGAAGATGCAGACAACGAAGAAGAAGCTAAAAGAAAGTTTAAAGAATATAGACAAGAAGAAATAATAAAAGAACAAAGGGAAGAACTAAAACACCTAGAAGAACTGGAAAAAGAAAAAATTATAGAGGAAGTCCAGGAAAAGAGAAAAAAGGAAAGAACAAGAAAAGAAAGCAACGCAGAAGACAAGCCTACAACTAAGAAGCACTTAGCAGAGGGCTACACTAGGGCAACTTTTGCTATAAGAGACGACCACTTAGAACTTATAAAGGCTATAGCATCCTATAAGGGACTAGAACAAAAAGAACTATTAGAAGCAATGTTAGAAGATGCTTTAGGAAAGATTAAAGACCAAGTTAAAGAAGAAGCTTTAGCAACTTACAGACAAAAAGAAGACAAAGGAAAACTAAAAGACATTTTTAAATAGAAAGGAAGTAATTATATGAACGAAAAGAAAATAAAAGTGTATGAACTTAAAGAAGTATGCAAAGAGCTTAACATAGGGCTACAAGTCCTTAGAAGTTATATTAAAGAGGGGAAAATAAAGGCTAGTAAAATAGGGCGTAAGTATGTAATAACAGAAGAAAGCATAAACGACTTTATTAACTCTAATTTAGTAGAACCTAAAAGAGACCTAAAGGGACTAACTGAGGAACTATTAGACAACGACGAAAAAAACATAGAACTACTAGAAGAACTAAGAGAAAAAGTTAAAAATGCTTCTACAGAAGAACTAGAAGCACTTAAAAAAGAAATAGACAACGAACCTATAACTATAAATAGTAGAAATAGCATCCAGTTATTAACTTTTATTAATGAAGAACTACAAAACCGCTAAAAAGTAGCGTTGTAAGACGCGCTAGAACGCAAAAAAAACTAACTAGACGCATAGTTATTAAGTTAAAGAGCTTAAAATGAACTTATAAGAAAGGAAAAATAAAGAAATGAACGAAGAAACTAAAAAAGAAGAAGTAAAAACTTGTCCTATATGTAAAAAGACATATACAGGCGTAGGCGCAATAAGTAGAAAAGATAGTAAAACGGAAATATGTAGCGAGTGCGGAACTAAAGACGCCCTAGAAGTCTTTACAAAGTATTTAGAAGAAAAGAAAGAGGCTTAAATATGATTAATAATAGAAAATATGTTAAAGACTATAAAGGCTACACGATCTTAGAAGAACTTAACTACAAAAACGAGACTACTTTTTACTCTATAGCACCTGGAAAAGTAGGGAAAGACTTAGTAAATGCTATAAGCGTTAAATATTCTTACTTTAATAGCATCCAGGAAGCCGAAGAGTTTATAGAAACTTTATTAGAAGAGAAAGGAAAGTAAAATATGGAACTAATAACAAACGAACTAAAAGAAGCTTTTAAAAAACACCCTCTTTATAGCACAGAAGAAACAAAACTACTAGACAAAGAAATAATAGTAAAATACTTTAACCCCTACGGCGTAGGCACTTGGCTTATAGTAGAGGGACAAGAACAATAAGACGGGGACTACTTACTTTTTGGCTTATGCTATCTTACAGAGTGGGAACTAGGCTACATAACTTTAAAACAACTAGAAGAAATTAGAGACAATAAACAACTTATGAGTGTAGAAAGAGACCTTTACTTAACAGAAAAGACCATAGGGGACTATTTAAAAGCAAGCGACAAAGAAGTTTACGACTACTACAAAGAACTAGAAAAAGAATAAATAATAGACCAAGTTAAAAAGACTTAAAAAAGAGTAAAAAAAACTCTTATAGCCGATAATATACAATAACGGCGATAAAAAAATAACATAAAAAGAAGTTATAAGGAAGTGAACTTATGAGGGAAGAACTACTAAAAAAGATTAAAGAAAATGCAGACTTACTACAACTACTCTTAATAGTAAAACTAAATAACTTTACTTTAGCAGACAGAAAAAAAGGACTAGCTAAAACTAGAATAAGTGGGGCTTTTAAATATATAAGTTATGAAGATTATATTTATTTAAACTATTTAATAGAAAAGTGGAAAAATACAAACCAGGACAACGTAGAGGAAATAGTAAACGAAGAAATAGAAAGAAGACTAGACTATTTAGAAGCACAAAATAGAAAAAAGCCTACAGAAGAAGAAATATTAGAAGCAAAAGAAGAACTAATAGAAAAGAGACTAGCAGAACATAAACTTTACTTAGCAGACTTAGAAGAGTTAAAAGAAAACTTAGATTTAGAGTTTTTAGGAAAAGCTTTTTATATCTTTTATGATTTAGTAGTATATAGTGATTTAATCTTTTTTCTAGAGTTAGGAAAAATAGTTAAAACTATAGAAGATCATAACGAAGAACCTATAGCAACAGACTTAAAGAAGATGCTAAGAGACTTAATTAGAACTAAAGGAAAGAACCCTATAGAACTTAATAAAGACGTTATTAAAGCTTCTTTAAATGAAGAAGAAAAAGAAGACTTTAACTATTATTTTCAACTATGCAAAATAGGGGAAGCTATTAAAAGAGTAGCACTAGCACACACTAAAGGACGCCTTTTTAGGCATCCTAAAGAACGTGTAGAGGAAGAAATGAACTCTTACTTATTAAAACCTAATAAAGAAGACATAGACACGCTTAAACAGGCTTTAACAAGTGCTACAGAAGAAGACTACACTATTTTAGATACTGAGGAACTACTAAGCAAGTTAGAAACCTTTATAAAGGCTAGTATTTCTTATTCTAGACAATGCGACGAAATAAGCTTACTTTTAAATGTATTTTTAAAAGACACTAGAAATAAGTATAACGTAGCAGAAATAACACTAAAGGGCGATTTAAGATTAAGAAGCGAAGCAGATATACGCGAAGCAATAGAAGAACAAAAACTTTTAAACTTAGAAGCACTACATAAAAAATATAATAACGCTAAGAAATATTTAGCTAAAATAGATGCTAAAGAGTTTTTAGAGGATGCAGAAGAAAACTTAGCAATTAAAGAAACTTTAAAAAGCTTAGCTTCTAATGATCTATTAGAAGACGCTTTAAACTTTAAACCAGTTAAGAACGAAGAAGACCCTAGAAACTTCTTAGAAAGTCTAGACTTAAACAAAGAAAAAACAAATACTTACGAACTAGAGGCTTTAGAAGAAAAACAAGAAAACTTAACACTAACAGAAGAAGAAATAAAAGAAGCAAAGTTTAATATATGGACTAAAACAAACACTAACGAAGTAAACAACGACATTAAAATAGCTAGCCAAAGAATAGCAAACTTTAACGAAAAACCTATAGCAAGTAAAATAAGACACCTAGAAGAACTAGAGGCTTTAACTGAACCTACAAAAGAAGAAATATTAGAAAGAAACGAACTTAAAACAGAAGTAGAAGCGTTGCTACTAGAAAAAGCATCTTTAGAAGAAAAGTTAGGACAGGCTAACGAAGATTTAAGGGAACTACAAGAAGACTATATAAACGAAAAAGACCCTAAAAACAAAAAAGAACTAGGAAGACTTATTAAAGCAATAAATAAAGACAAAAGCAAACTAGAAACTACAATAGGCGAAAAGTTTACTAAAACTAATAACTTCTTACAATTAAGCCAGGACTTTACTACTGGCGAAGAAATGCTTATAAGTAATGAGGGAAACTTAAGCTTAGCAATAAGTAATAATAGCTTAGCTAAATATAGTGCAGAAGTAGAAAGACTAGCATATTACATAGAAACTTTATTTTACTATACTTTAGAAGAAGAAAGAGACGGCTACTACTTAATAAATATAGAAGACTACGCAGAAAAAACAGGACGAGTAGTTAGTAGTAAACTAAAAAAGCAAGTAGAAGACGCCTTAGAAGTCTTAAGAAAAGAAGAGTTTACTATAAAAAAAGAATATAAAGGCTTTAATATTAAAGGGATCATAAGAAGAGTAGGGGACTTTTTTACTATAGAGCCTAAGGGGACTTATGAAAACATAGAAAACACTTCTAGAAAAACTAACTATGTAATAACTTTAGAAAAAACTTATAGGTCTATACTTTGGCATAATAAAGCGCAATACTGGGCTTCTATACCTAGCGCAATTATGAAACTAAAGAACCCTTTAACTAGAGGACTAGGCTTCTATTTATACGAGACACTAAAAAAAGGCATAAAAGAACCGGGCTACTATGTAAGAAAGTTTTACATAAAAACTATAATAGATGCTTTAAACAAAAGAGGACTACTAGCAACTAACAACTCTAACAAATACTCTAGAAGAGTTATAGAACCACTTAGGGAAGCTTTTAACGAACTAAGAGACATAGGGCTTATAAGTTATGAAGAAAAAGAAACTAATAAAGAAACTATGAACCCTTTTAGATATTATGACGAATACTTAGTAGGAAAAAAAGACCTAGAGCGAGCTTTTCAAGAAAGACCTATTTTTATAAAGTTTTTAGTTTATGACAAAGCCTTATATGACAAAATATTAGAAACTAATAGAAAGCACTACATAGAAAACAAGAAGAGAAAAACTAGAACTAAAAACAAGCAAAATAACAACTAAAAAAAATAGTTGTTTTTTTCTTTTTTATAGAACACGGAAAAACCCTTAAAAGTGTTGCTATTATTAGACTTTAGCCCTATTTTTTGTTATAATAATTATAGTAATAATTAATAAGAAATAATGAGTTATTAGAGACATTTTCTTATTAAAATATATGGACTTTTAACTAGCACTTAAAAAGGCTAAAACACGTTAAAACGACCAGGAAAGGAAAATATGCTTAAACCAGTAGACAAAATTAACTATAGAATAGTTAAAGAGTTAGGCGTATTAAGTAAAAAAGAAAACACTTCTACAGAACTAAACTTAATAAGCTATAATGACTATAAGCCAAAGTTAGACCTTAGAAAGTGGGAAACTAAAGAAGACGGCACTAAATACTTACAACGTGGACTAACTCTTACAGATGCAGAAGCAAAAGAACTTTATAAAGCTTTAGAAAATTATTTAGCATCATTAGAAGCAAGTAAAGAAATAGAAGCTTAATAAAAAATAAACAAATAATAAAAGAGAAAAAAGAAAGGAAATAATTATATGAAAATAGACAAAAAAACTTACGAAATATTAGACTATAAAACTATAGATATAAGAGAGGGGATCTTAGCACTTGCTAACGCAGAACTAGAAGAAAGTAAAGCAATAGAACTAAAAGAAGACCTAATAAAGCAACTAGAAGAACTTAAAGAGGTATTAAAGGAAGTGTAGTTATGAGTAAAGAGAACCTAGAAGAACACTCTATAGCTTATAGTATAATTAAAGAATATAAGAAAATTAATAAAGGCTTAATAGTAATAAATATTTTACTTTTAATAGCACTTATTATAGCAATAGTTTTTTAAAATTAAAGGCATCCTAAAAAAGATGCTTTTTAAGACATAGAAAAAAGACTTAAGCAACGAGGAAACCACTAAATTGTAGGGAAATTGTGAAAACTAAAAAAACAATATTTAGCTTTTTTGTCGCACTCTATAAAAAGAAAGTAGGAAACGACATTATGCAGAAAGAAGATAATATTATTTATAATGAAGAAAAGACTTATAAAAACCTAATAGACTTAAGAAGCCGTCCAGTAGAAGAAAGAAAAAAAATAGCACGCTTAGGCGGACTAGCTAGACTAGAACAAATAAAGAAAGAACACGCTTACAAAAAACTATTAAAACTACTACTAGAAACCGACACACTAATAGAAAAATACGTAAAAGAGCCTAAGTCTAGGGACTTTAACTTTAATAGAAAACAAATGCTTAGTAGTGGGACTAACTGGCTTAATTATTTACTATATGACATAGAACAATTAGCAAAAGCACTAGACGAAGAAGAGTTAAGAGAAAAAGAAGCTAACGAACTTAGAAAAAAACAAATAAGAAAAGAAATTAATAGACGCTATTATTTAAAAAGAAAAGAAAGACTAAAGGACTAGTCTTTTTTATTTACTAGGGCTATATTTAAAAATTAATAAAATAGTTTTAGGAACGGGAAAGCAAGTTTTAAAAAATATATAAGGCTTTTACGCGACGCCCCCTTAATATCATATTAAGCGTATTAAGGGGCTAATAAAGTCCTGGACTATTTTACTTTAGGAACGAGAAAGCAAGCTACGTTAAAAGCATAAGCCCTTTATGAGTTTTTTTGGAAAGTAATAGCAACTCTATTAACTGAACTACTAGAAGCCGTTAGATGCTATAGCGCCGAGGGATGCTTAGAAGCAGAAAGAGACTTAGGCTAGGCGTAGTCCCCCCCAGTATAGCCTATATGCTAATTTTAGATACTATCTAATCTATACATATAGTTATATATATAAGCACGCACTTACAACTAAAAACAAAAGATCCCCCCAGTAAAAAAGCATATACCCTTTTATATTTAGTTTTTATAAAGAAACTATTATTTACTATGAAAAAATATAGTTATAAGTAGAAAGTTGTTTACTAAAAAAACTTATAAAAAGAACTTCACAAAACTTCACTAAAAAATATAGCTAAAAATAGACAAAACTTTACTAAAAAAGATATATAAGTATAAATACTATAGAAAGCCTTTAAATGCTTCTAAAAACGTGTAAAAAATACTAAAAAAGGCACTAAAACATATTAAGGCTTAAACTCTTAATATTGAGTTAAGCATATTAAGGCTTAATATGATATTAAGTCCCCCTCGTATAGAAAGCCCTACGC
>AUXO015201378.1_pt1 | contig 13244 bp, 9 predicted proteins | sample 768731 | NCBI WGS metagenome assembly AUXO01 (sample SAMN02715735, study PRJNA202380) | gut metagenome | biome: sheep rumen | host: Ovis aries | place: New Zealand: Palmerston North
TCTGTTGCATTATTATCTTCTTCTTTTGGTTTCTCTACTTCTGTAACTTTTTTAGCAACAGTAATTTTAAATGTAGATCCTTTAATTATATTAGATCCTTTAGCTCTATTTTGAGCAATAATAGTACCTTCTTTATATTTATTAGTTTCTTGATAATTAATACTAATAGTTAAACCATACTCATCACAGAACTTCTCAACATCTCCAACAGTCCAATCTTCTCCACTAACTGTTACATCCGGATATACATCCACAATATTAGGAATATATAAAGTAATTGAATCTCCTTCTTTTACTTCACTACCTTTAGCAAGACTTTGTCCAATTATCTCTTGCTCATCATATTCCTTATCTTTCTTTTCAACATCCTTCTTTTCAATATTAACAGTAAGTCCCTTTTCTTCTAATAAAGTTTGTACTTTAATATAATTTTGTCCAGTATAATCATCTATTTTAAATGTCTCTTCACCACTACTCTTATAAATAGTAATCTTGCTTCCATATTTTATACTACGTCCAACACCTGGTGAAGTCTTAACAACTCTATTCTTCTTAATCTTTTCACTTGGAACACTCTTAATATTAGAATTTACTTCAAAACCAACTTTTTGTAGTTTCTTTTCACATTCACTAACTTTTAATCCTTCACAACTAGGTACAACAACTGGTTTCTTATTAGTTAGTGCTGGTAATATAAAGAATATAAATACAAGTAATAATACTAATACTCCAAATATTGAACCTAGAATTATTATTAATTTCTTACTCTTCTTATCACTAACATCTTCATCTGGTGTCTTATCTAATTCAGCTGTTTCTTTTTCATCATCATCTAAGAACTTATCAATTTCAGCATCTTCTTCTGCTTCTACTTTTTTACGATTAGCTCTCTTACTTCCTTCATTTTCATGTTCAGGATATTTATATTTTAATGGTTCTTCATTCATTCTATCATCATCAAGAGCTGTTAATAAATCTTGATGCATACTTTTAGCATCATCATATCTATTTTTTGGATTTTTAGCAGTTGCTCTTAAAATAATATTTTCAATACTTTGTGGGATTGCTGGATTTTCTTCTCTTAAACTTGGAAGAGGATCTCTCATATGTTTAAGAGCTATCTCAACAGCATTTTCTCCTTTAAATGGAAGTGAACCAGATAATAATTCATAGAAAATAATACCCATAGAATAAATATCACTCTTAGTAGTACATCCCTTACCACTAGCTTGTTCAGGTGGTAAATAATGAACACTTCCCATAACACTATTAGTTTGTGTAAGTTGAGTAGAATTTAAGGCCATTGCAATACCAAAATCTGTAATTTTAATTTGTCCATCATCTTTAATCATAATATTTTGTGGCTTTAAATCTCTATGAATAATATATGAATCATGAGCATGTGCCATACCATCAGTAAGTTGCAACATAATATCAATTGCTTCACTTAATGTTAATGTCCCACGTTTCTTTAATAATTGTTTTAATGTTTTTCCTTCAATATACTCCATTACTATGTAATAAAGACCATCATCTTCACCAACATCATACATCTCCACAATATTAGGATGTGCAAGAGATGATGCTGATAAAGCTTCTCTTTGAAATCTTCTAACAAATTTCTCATCGTTAGATAAATCTCCTCTTAAGATCTTTATTGCAACATTTCTATCAAGAATTTTGTCATGACCTAAATAAACATTAGCCATTCCACCTTCCCCAATAGAACGTAAGATTTCGTAACGGTCATTTATTGTTTGCCCCTTACTTATCATTATCAATGTCACCTTCTTCGCTACGTATCAAATAAGCAACCGAAATATTGTCTGTTCCACCCCTATTATTAGCTTTCTTAATAAGCTTAATAACTTTATCTTCTACTTCTCCATCACCAAGAAGCACCTTTTCTATTCCTTCTCTATCTAACATATTAGTAAGACCGTCACTAGCTAGTAATATCTCACTAATTTCCATATCACAATCAAAAATATCAACATCTACTTCTGTAGCAGCACCTAGTGCTTTCATTAAGACATTTTTCTTTGGATGCGTACTTGCTTCTTCCTTAGTTAATTCACCAGCACTAACAAGTAAATTTACTAATGTATGATCATATGTTACTTTATGTAACTTATTATCTTTCATAACAAATCCTGAAGAATCTCCAACATTTCCAAATAATAAATATTCTTTTGTTAATATAGCCATAACTAAAGTAGTACCCATTCCTTTACTTTCAGGATGAGTCTTTTCATGTTGAAAGATTAAAGTATTAACTTCATCAACAACATCTCTTATCCAGTTAACTGCATCTACCTTACTCATATTCATAAATGTTTCTTTAAAATGTTTACCTACATAACTAATTGCAATAGAAGATGCAACTTCTCCTGCCGAATGACCTCCCATTCCATCAGCAATAGCCATTAAGTAATCACCATTACCATTTTTTACAATAATTACGCTATCCTCATTATGATCTCGAACTTTACCTGCATCAGTTAAATAAAAAGACTTCATACTTCCTCCTTTTTACTTCTTAGTTGTCCACAGGCAGCACTTATATTACCACCGAATTCTCTCCTAATTGTTACATTAATATTATTCTTCTTAAGTATATCATAAAAACGCATAATTTGAACAGTTTTTGTTCTCTTATACTCTATATTATTAGTTTCATTATAAGGTATTAGATTAATATAACAATTCATTCCTTTAACTAATCTAGCAAGTTCTAACGCACAATCTTCACTATCATTAATACCTTCAAGTAAAATATATTCAAAAGTAAGTCTTCTATTAGTCTTAGAAATATACTCTTTTAAACAAGGCATAAGCTTATCTAATGGATACACTTTATTAATAGGCATAATTAAATCCCTAATCTTATTATTAGGTGCATGTAAACTAATAGCTAAATTTATTTGCATATCTATATTACTAAATTCTTCTATTTTAGGAATAATACCACAAGTACTAACTGTAATATGTCTAGCTCCAATATTAATACCTTTTTGATCATTAATAATTCTAAAGAATCTTATTAAATTATCATAATTATCAAAAGGCTCACCAATACCCATTACTACTACATGACTAATTCTTGTTTTAATGTCTTCTTCAATCATAAGTATTTGTAATACCATTTCATATGTTTCTAGATTACGTACTTTCTTTCTTCTTCCTGATTCACAAAATCTACATCCCATGTTGCAACCAACTTGACTAGATACACAAACAGAAATACCATAATCATGCATCATTAAAACAGCCTCAATATGTTCACCATCATTAAGTTCGAATAAATATTTATTAACATCTTTGTCTCTTTGTACTTCAACTATTTTTAATGGACTTATACTATAATTACTACTAATATCATCAATTACTTCTTTCTTAATATTAGTAATTTCATTATAATCTTTAATTCTTTTTACATATAACCAATCAAATAATTGTAGTGCATGAAATTTCTTAGAACCAATACTTAAAAAATATTCTTCTAATTCTTCTCTACTAAGATTATAAATACTATTCATATTATCACCTGATTTCTTTTATATTATATAATATATTAATAAAAATAAAAAGATAGAGTTATTCTTCGTTCATATAAATTAATAATAAAAAATAACGTCAAATGACGTTATTTTAAAACTGGAATTAAGTAATAATAGTTTTCTTTATTATTTTTAAATAACAAAGAAGCAACTCCATCATTATTTATATATACAATCCTATTATCTTCTGAAATATCACCAATAGCAATTTTTTCATCAGCTGTCTTATTATATATATCAATATAATCTTTAATTGTTTTATCTATTACTTCATCAGTTATTTTTTCTCTTTTTCTATATTCAGATTCAGTAATTATCTTATTCTCTTTTTTAGAGAAAATAACATTAGTAACTTCAGTAGCTTTCTGACTATTATCACAAAGATTTCTAATTATTCGATAATACATCAAGGAAATATAATCATCACCATCATAAACATAATAATCCAAATTAGAAATTCTATTATTTTTATATTCTGAATTTTCTGAACAAGATGAAGTAGTTGTATCTTCCTTATAATAATTATCAGTTTCATTATTTAACTTCTTAATAGCAGCTTGCAACTCATCATTTTTATAATTATTACTAAATTTATGATAGACAATATCTCTTTTAATTGTACAATCATCTTCATTCTTGCAAACATCATATTTAAGCTTACCAGATACTTTCCATTCACTCTTCACAGAAACATTATTTTTTTTATTATTCTTAGGTAGTAAAAATACCATTCCTAAAACAATCAATATTAAACTAACAACTACAATAATTGGAATTATTTTTTTCATAATTACCTCCTATCTTCTATCTCATATCTCCTATTTCTTATCCTGGACAATCAGAATAAGAGCATTCTCCACTTTCAGTTAAACATCCAGCTCTAATATACCATCCATCATTATAACCACCAATTATTTTATAATAACCATTAACTAAATTTGGAGAAACTGTAAATGTATCATGATAATAACCAGTACGAGAGCAATCATATCCAGCCCAACTATTTATACAAGTATAATATTGTCTACATAGTTTTAAAGTTTTATTACATGAATGAGTATTACATGCACTACCTCCACTACTTTCATCTTTACTAGAACATCTAGATCCATCATATTTTGAATATGCTAATCTATTGTGAGTTCCACCTCCACATGATTTACTACATCTGTTGCCATTTTTATATACCACTGAGCTGCAACAACCTTGGCTATTACATGCACTACCTCCACTACTTACATCTTTACTAGAGCATCTAGATCCATCATATGCTGAATATGCTAATCTATTATAAGTTCCTCCACCACATGCTTTACTGCAAGTACTACCATTTTTATATGTTACAGAACTACAACAATTCTGTGTATTACAATTTTGTGAAGATTTTTCTGCATTAACTGCACTTCCACATAAGTAAGTAGTATGTCCTGCTACTGAACTATATTTTGTACCAGTACGTGATTGAGAACCTGTTCCACAGCTTTTACTACATGCGCCCCAACTGTTCCATGATATTGTAGTAGCTTCACATCTATCTAATTTAACATCAAAAGAAACTTCAGCTGAACAGTTACTTAAATTATCGCATGCTTTCATCTTAACTGTAGTACTACCTTGACTATTTACATTTACATAACTAACTTTTGTACTTCCATTATAATAATTTACACCATTACCTAAGGCATCAGTTGAACCACTTGCTACAACTACTACCCAACCTCTTAACCAATTGCCAGCCGTATAAACACCTAATCCATTACCATTAGTAACATTAGTAGCATTCTTTTTACTATAACCAGTTAGAGTTGGTTTAGTAGGTCCTGTTCTATCTAGTTTTACTACATAACTAACTTCACCAGAACAGTTACCAGCCGAATCACAAGCTCTAAATCTAACTGTGCTTGTTCCTTCATTATCTACATTCAAATATGCACCTTTAGTAGATGAAACAGCTCCATGTGTTCCACTAGCCGTATAATAGTAACTAATTGTTCCAAAAGTATCAGTTGATCCGGTTGCATTAACAAATGAATAACCACTAATAAAAGTACTATCATTAACTTCCGTTAAACTTCCTTTAGAAGTTACAGCCGTAGAATTAGTTCTTTTATAACCTTTAACAGTAGGTTTTGTTGGTGCGGTATTGTCATTATAATAAGTATCACTAACACACCAGTTACTTCTTATATTATTTGCATTATCTCTTGGTTTTACTCTTATTTTTACTTTACCATCTAAAGAAGGAGCAATAATTAATTCATTTTTATCATTTGTCTTTGTAGAACTCCAATCACCATCATCATATTTAATTTGATAATCATAATTTTGTAAATCAGTATCAGCAGTAGCAAATTTTAAATGCAATTGCACTTGTTGTGCAGGTGTTTCCTTAGAAAGAGCTCCTCCACCCTTCTTTGTTGCTGTAATAACTGGACAATCAGGTGGTTGATGATCAAATCTATACTCACCAATCTTTTGAATATTAGTTAAACTATTATTAACTATATTTTGTACCTTAATAGGTTTTACATATAAAGCATAAGTACCAGTTGAAGAACCTGACATTGTAATAGATTTAGAATTTAAAACAACTTTTTCACCAGTAGTTTTTATATATGAATTATTATATTCATATTCATCTTTAAAATCATCAGCATCTATATTATTAATATTTAATTCACGAGACCATAAATAAGCTATTTTTTGATTAGCAGTAAAACCATAATCATCATTTAGATGTATTACTACACTCTTTTTCTTAGAATTATCTGAAGTCTCATTTTGTGATGTAGCAGTAATAGTAGGCATACCATCACTTAACTCACAATCTTGAACTATTTTTTCCATATCACTATATTGAACTACACCAGCACTATTTTCACAATAAGCAAATGTATCATAAGAATACTCATTATTAAACTTCTTAATAATAGCTAAACTATTATTATTATAAACATTACAAGTAACATCTTTTAATTGTATATCCTTAGCTAATTTTTTATTAATAAGTTCACTCAATTTAACTTTCTGACATCCATATGGAGCATTACCAAATAAATCATCAGTATAAGAATCATTATATAATTTAGCACTTACAGCAATTGACTTTTTATAATTCTCATATTGCGTCTTAGTATTATTTGTTTGAAATGCACGTAAAGTAGGAATAGCAATAACTGTCATAATAGCAAGTATACTAATAGCTACTAAAAGTTCAACTAAAGTAAACCCTTTTCTCTTCTTTTTTATAGTCTTCATTCTATCCCTCCTATTATAATTATCTACTATTTCACATAAATAATCAACAAAAAAAGCACGTTTGTGCTTTTTCTAATTTAAAGGACTTTTAATTTTATCAATATTTCCATAGTCTTTATAATTTAATATTATATTTAATTTTCCATTACATACCTTTTTATATTTAGCAAAACTATCTAAACCAAATTCTAATCTATTAACATATCCATCAGTATCAGTACCTAAAGTTAAGTTATTAGCCTCATCACTAATATCAATATCTTTATCATCCATTAATTTAATAATAGTATTAGTACTAATTAAATACTTATATTCTTGTCTAGCATCATCATATTCAGTCTTAGATACATAATAAGCCTTAGAAAACAAATCATTAATATTATCTAGTTGTAAAAAATAATATTGTTGAAAAGGATTATTTCCTTTAACAAAACTACCACTTTTATTATTATAAAATCCATCACTATTTCTATAATAATCTACTCCATCATAGATAAATATTTCATTTTCTCCATCACTCTTACCATTATATTCATACTTCTTATTATCACAAGTAATAGTATAAGTATAATTATAATTTAAAGAAACTAAATTACTAATAGAATAGTCATAAGGATTACCTGCTTCAAAATCCTCACTACTAGTAGTATCAGGTGTAATAACTCTAACAAAGATCATCAAAAAGATAAAAAATAATACATACCCACCAAAGAATAAAGCTGCTTTACCTTTAGGAGTCTTATATAATTCTTTTATTAATTTAATAAACTTCTTCATTATTCAAATACCTTGCCAATAAGTTTATCTTTACCAATACCATTAACAAAACTTATCGCATCCATCCTCTTCTTACCAGCTGGTTTTAAAGAAGTAATAATTAATTCTCCATCACTACACTTAACACTAATACCACTTTTACTTATTGAAACAATTTCCCCATTCTTTTTATCAGAGAAACTACCTTCTCCTATCTTACTATCATAAATTTTATATTCTACTCCATCTAATATACAATTAGCTGCTGGTACTGGACATAAACCACGTATTAAATTAAATACTTCTCTCTTAGTTTTATTAAAATCTATATGTTCTTCTTCTCTTTTAATATTATAACCAAAAGTAACTTCATCTTCATTTTGTTTAATTCTCTTATTAGTACCATCAATAATACTTGGTAAAGTCTCTAATAACAAGTCTCTACCAATTATACTTAATTTATCATGAATACTTTCTAAATTATCAGAATCAAGTATTTCTATTTCTCTTTGACTAATCATATCTCCATCATCCATACCTGGTGCCATATACATAATAGTAATACCAGTAGTTTTATACCCATCTATAATAGCATGATGTATAGGTGCTCCTCCCCTAAGTTTAGGAAGAAGTGACCCATGTACATTAATACAACCAAGCCTTGGATAATCAAGTATAACTTTTGGAATAATTTGTCCATATGCACAAGTAATTATAATATCTGGATCTAAAGCAAGTATATCTTCATATTCTTCTCTAATTTTAATAGGTTGAAATACTTTAATATTATGCTTTAAAGCAACTTCTTTAATAGGAGTATTTTTAAGTTCTTGACGTCTTCCAACTCTTTTATCAGGTTGACTAACTACTCCTATAACATCATAATTTTCAATTAAACCTTCAAGTACTGGAACTGCAAAATCTGGAGTTCCCATAAAAATAACTTTCATTTTATCACACCATTTCTAAAAGAATTATAACATAAAAAAAGAGTTATTATAACTCTTTATAATAATACAAATAAAATTGTTGCGATAACACCTAAAGAAACAAGTAAAGCTCCTGCTAATAATAGTACAGTAGCAGATCCATAATTATTTTGAAAATCATAAGCAATTTTTTCTTCTTTTTCTTTTAAATCTACTTCTTCTATCTTTAAGCCTTCTGCTTTTTCTTTTATAGGATCTAACTCTATTATTTCAAAATCATCAGCATCTAATCTTTGACTAAAAGCTACTCTATTATTTCTAGAATACATAATATTATCAACTGCTTCATTAATATCTAATTCTGTATTCATAGCAAGTTTATTAATATCAATATTATCTTTACTATTAAATAATCTTCTCTTAACTAATAATAAACTAATTTTCTTTTCACTTCTATGTAACAATTTCCATTCTTTTTCAACAACCTCTAAAATAAACTTCTTATCTGCTTCACTAAAATCATATATATAAAATATTCTCTTTAAATTCTTAATAACAGCATTATAGTCATCTTTTACATATGCATAAGCATCTATCTTTTTATCAATATCACTATTACTAACTATATTATAGTAATACATTGGTCCTCTTAAAGAAGAAGAACAAGCATATAAAATATTATCAGTAAAATAAACTTCTTTTCTATCAAAATTCTTTTCACATACATTAATAATATTATATTTATTAAATATTCTATTTACTTGTCTAAAATCATCATAATAATTTTCATAGTCTTCAGCATTAAAACCAAGTACCTTTATACTTTCAGAGTAGCAAGAACTAAATCCATGTAAATAATAACCATTCACAATATAAGCATTATAAATATAGTCAAGTAGTAACTTTCTATTTAAATAATTACTAGTATCACCAATATTTAATTTTTTAATACATAACCTAGTTATAAATTTATTAATACCAATAATAATATCATTAAAATCACTAAGTTTACGATATAATAAATCTAATTGTTCAACAAATGAGTCTAAATGAACTATATCATTAATAATTATTTTATATTTTAAAAGTGCTTCGTATAATATGAATAATGCTTTATTCTTATCATCAATACCTAAAAAGACATTTGAAAACTCATTGTTTTTTAAATAATATTTATCATTACTAGAAATATTCTCAATAAGTTTTTTAACATCTGCTCTTCTTACATATTCATCTATCACACTAATCACCTCCTATAAAATAATTATTCTAAATTCTAAAATAAACCTGCCCAAATAAAGATACCAATTGCACCTACAACAATAACTACTAGTAATATAAGTAATATTATTCTAACTGCAGGATTACCTCTATCCCAATAATAACGATCTAAATCAGTAGAAGAATCTTTCATTAATTTTTCATAATCATCACTATTCTTCTTATTTACCTCTAAATCCTTATTCTCGTTCATAAATACACCTCTTATCCTACTTAAATTTTATCACATAAAAGTGTAAAATAAATAAAGATTGACATTCATTTGTCAATCTTTTACATTTTATTTTACTATATACCTCTAGGATTAAAATCAATATCTATCTTAATCTTACTATTTGCTTTATAATGATCAACTATTTTTATTAAATAATTTCTTATCACATTAACATCTTTATATTTAAGAATAATATTATATCTATAAACATTATTAAGTTTAAATATTGTATTAGCAGAAGGACCTAAAATAATAGTATTATGTAAATTCCTTTCCATACTTCTTTTTATTTTTAATGCTTCTCCATATATATAATCACTATTCTTACCACTTATCTTTATATTACACAAATAATAATATGGTGGATATTTCAAACTACGTCTTATCATCATTTCTTGTTTATAAAAACCTAAATAATCATGCATCTTAGTATAACTTATAGCATAATGATCTGGATTATAAGTTTGAATTATTACTTGTCCTTCTCTACTACTTCTTCCACTTCTACCAGCTACTTGACTAAGTAAAGAAAAAGTATTTTCACTACTTCTAAAATCTGGAATATTTAAAGAAGTATCAGCATTTATTACTCCAACTAAAGTAACATTATCAAAATCAAGTCCTTTCGCAACAATTTGCGTTCCAAGTAATATATCATATTCATGATTCCTAAAAGAATTAATCATCTCTTCATGCTTTCCTTTACCACTAGTAGTATCAAAATCCATTCTAAGAACACGACAATCAAACATATTAGTTAATTCTTCTTCTATTCTTTGTGTCCCAACACCTAAATCATTTAATGACTCTTCTCCACATTCTGGACACTTAGTAAATACCTTTTCACCATGTCCACAATAATGACAACGTAATGTATTACTACTCTTATGATAAGTAAGAGTAATATCACAATTTGGACATTTAAAAGTATATCCACAGTTTTTACAAGATACAAAAGATGCATATCCACGTCTATTTAAAAGTAATATTACTTGTTCACTAAGACTAAGTCTTTTTTCAATACTTTCCACAAGAATTGGGGAAAAATGTCCTTTGCTCTTTCTTATTTCTTTGTTCATATCCACAATTATAACTTCTGGTAACTTCTTACCATTTACTCTATGTGGTAAAGTAAGTAATTTATAAACACCTTTATTAGCTCTCGCAAAAGATTCAAGTGTTGGAGTTGCACTACCTAAAATTAATGGACAATTGTGATACTTACTTCTCCATTTTGCAATATCAATTGCATCGTATCTAGGATTAGGATCACTTTGTTTATAAGAATCACTATGTTCTTCATCAATAATAATTATTCCAATATTATTTAAAGGAGCAAAGATTGCACTTCTAGCACCAATAACTATACTAGCTTCTCCCCTATATATTCTTCTCCATTCATCATATTTCTCACCATCAGATAAAGCAGAATGTAAAGCTGCTATCCTATCACCAAAACGAGCTCTAAACCTATTAACCATCTGTGGAGTTAAACTAATCTCAGGAACTAAGACAATACTAGTCTTACCATCATTAATACATTTCTCAATTAACTCCATATATACTTCAGTCTTACCACTACCAGTTACCCCATATAATAAATAAGTAGAATTATCACAAACACTATCAACAACACTTTGTTGCTCACTAGTTAAAATATGCTTATCTTCCTTAAAATCTTTATAATCAAGTCTATAATGTTCCTTCTTTTCTTCTTCAATAATCCCCTTTTTTAATAAAGTATTAACACTGCTTAAAGAAATATCAACAAGATTCTTTCTAAGTACTTCTCCATTCTTTAATAAATTAATAATCTCCTGTTGTGGTTCAGTAAGCTTAATCTCTGAATAATCACCAACTAATATATAATATGTATCAAACTTCTTATTAATAACATTACCATTCTTAGCTTTTAACGCCTTAGGAAGCATAGTTTGAAAACAACTAATTAAAGTAGATAATGTTACATCTCTCATATAATTACCAAGTTCTAATAATTCATCATTTAATATTATCTCTCTATCTTTGATATCAATAATCTCTTTTAAATTATCTAATTCACTATCCTCCTTAATCTCAAGTATAAAACCTTCTAGTTCCATTCTTCCAAAAGGAACTATTACTCTAATACCTATCTTAATAGAAGATACTAAATCATCTGGTACTTTATAATCAAATACTTTATCAATATTTTTACTACTAAGTTCAACTAAAACTCCTACGACCAAATTACCACCCCCAAAAGAGTAACTACCTATATTATAGCATACAAAAAGAAGATATTTATCTATCCTCTTCTTTAATCATTTTAGCATGAACAACTTTTCTACCTTTATTATCTTCAGTACAAGTAGATAAAGTAATAATCTTATCATCTATTGTTACAGAATTATCTATCGCAATAGAATTTCTACTACTTATAGTATCCAAGAATCCTTTATAATCAACATCACTATAGAAATTAGTTTGTAAATAATAAACTTCCGGATCTATATAGTAAGCAGAAAATATTAAATAAGTATATTTCTTAGTTGGAGTAAGTACAATAATTCTCTTACTAGAATTCTTAATCCAATTCTTAGTAAATATATTAGCAATACTACCAAAAGCTGTTTTATTTAATAAATTATGTCCATAGAAAATAGTATTATTATCAGTCATATCTGAACTATTTCTAAAATCCATAAAAGTCCATCCAGTAGTTTTATAACTATTATCAAAACTATGATTTAAATAATAATCATTATTATCAGTTTGTACTATAGGATAATTAATATTAGTACCATCTACAGTTAACCAAGCAACTGTATTACTATTAACATTTCTAAGTTCTGAGAAATTTACATTACTCAATTTAAATTTACCATATATACGATAAGGATTTAAATCTTGATTAATACCACCACTAGCAATAGTAGTATCATTACCACCATTATCAGCAATCTCTGTACTTGTTTCACCATCATCACTCAAATGAACTTCTTGTCCTTTATCAACATATAAAATATTAAATAACGCAACAAAAGAAACAAACCATAATATAATTATTAAAATATATTCTGGTTGTTCCATTCTCTTTTCAAAATGCCTAATAACTCTATCTAACCATTTAAAATGAAATATCTTTTTTAATAATGTAAAGAATTTAACTATATAAAAGTAAAAACCTCTAGATATAAATAATGATATAGAAATTACACCTTTTACAATACACTTAACTAAGTAATATGGCAATAACACAATATT
>AUXO014504624.1_pt1 | contig 13239 bp, 6 predicted proteins | sample 768731 | NCBI WGS metagenome assembly AUXO01 (sample SAMN02715735, study PRJNA202380) | gut metagenome | biome: sheep rumen | host: Ovis aries | place: New Zealand: Palmerston North
ATGGAATTAATTTCTTTAAAAAATAATGGGCAAAAGCAAACAACAAAAATATAATAATCCCTATATAATTTAGAGAATTAAAATGATTTTTTCCATTGGACAGTAAGATACGCAGTGGCTCTACGAGATAGGATAACTGCGTTCTTATGACCCCTTGGGAAGAAACCCCAAGGGGTATTTTTTTTGGAAAGGAGATATACTATGGCATTATTTAAAGTTTTAAGAGGACCTTCTAATAAAATTAAAAGAGATGCAGATCCAGCAACAAAACAGCCTTTTGTTGATGGTTATGCATATTTTACACCAGATGATGGAAGATTTTATATAGATGTTCAATTAGATTCTGCGCCAAATTATTGGTATGATTCTGGTATAGTTAATGGCAAAACTATTTATAGAATTGAAATTGAATATGCTAATTATAAAGAATTATTAGAAATAAAAAGTGATGTTGGCCACCATCACAATATGTCTGATATTAATGATGGCGTCCAAGGCGTTTATTTTGTCAAAGGCACTCAAACAGCGGCAACTGCTTCTTGGACTGGAAATTTACCAACCATTAATGCACTATATGATGGTTTAACAATAGCGTATTATTTACCAGTCAATAGTGGCAATAATGTTACTTTAACTTTAACTTTAAAAAATAGCACAACCGCAGCTGAGCCAGTCTATTGGACTGGAACTAGTAGAATGACAACTCACTATGGGGCTGGGTCTGTTGTTTTATTGACTTGAGTTAGTAATGCCACAAGCGGTTATGCAGCTGTTGGTTCAGCAAGTGGCCGTTGGATGAGAGCAGATTATAATACTGATAATATACCAGCGTCACTTTGTGCTACAGCCGCAGCAACTGCCGCAAAAGCAGCGTCTCATTCATATTATACAGTAAGGCCAAATTCATATACATTGGTAACAATGAGATATGCAAATACTGCGGCCAATGCTTTAACACTAAATATTAACGGTCAAGGCGCTAAGCCTATTTATATTAATGGCACAGCTTCAAGCGCAAGTAATTATACACTTCCAGCTGGTACTTATTTAGTATTTTATGATGGAACTAATTATTATTTTAGAACTGATGGATTACTAACAGCTGATATTACTGGTGATGCAAACACAGTTGGTGGATTTACAGTAGCAAGTAATGTACCAGCTGGCGCTAAATTCACTGATACTACGTATACAGTTAATACAGATAGCGGTTTATCAATGAATGGTACACAAATTGCTATTAATAAAGTACCTGTTTCAAAAGGTGGTACAGGGCAATCAACTCTTGCGTCTGGTCAAGTTCTTGTTGGTAATGGCACAAATGCAGTTACGACAAGACCAATAGATAATACAGATGGCGGAACTGCAGATAGTACAGCCCTTATTACTTCTGGTGCAGTTGAAGCTGGATTAGCAAGTAAATCTAATACTGGTCATCACCATAATATTAATGAAATTGATGATATTGCTTTTACAAGCACATATAATAAAACAACAAATAAAATTGTTACACAAGATACATTAAATAGCGCTATTGACGAAATAGATGCTGAATCACTTGGCCTATCAAAAGCAATGCGTTTTATTGGTAAAGCAACTGTTACAATTAGCGATGGAGATAGAACAAATCCTGCGATTACTGGTTATGATTTCGGTACAAATGGCGCAAATGCCAAATTAGGCGATGTTATTATAGATAAAGATGGTTTATACGAATATGTATGAACCGCAAATGGATGGGAATTACTCGGCGGAGATAGTTCTTATATTATCTCTGGAAGTAAAATTAAATATACTCCTACTGGAACGATTTCTCCAAATCCTCCAACATTTACAGGCTCATCTAAGAGTATAAGTGTTTCTGGCACTCCAACTGGCTCAGTTACAGTCAATATTGGGACAAATGTGAGTGGTACATCATATACGCCAGCAGGCTCTGTTGGGCAACCAACATTTACAGGCACAGAAGCAACAATTTCAATGAGTGGAACGCCAACAGGTACTGTTGCTATTACGTCTGCTGATGCAACGGGTACAGATAATGGAAATTATCAACCAAAAGGCTCGGTGTCTAAACCAACTTTTACTGGCACAAAAGCTACTTGAAATATTGACACAACCCCATCTGGAAGTGTAAATTTAACAATCGCAGATAGCACAACTGGTAATTATCAGCCAAAAGGTGATGTATCTCAACCAACTTTTACTGGGACAAACGCAACAATTACAGTAAAAGGTACTCCAAGTGGCAGTGTTTCTGCAACTGCGAATACATCTGGTGGATTCCAACCAGGAGGTACAATTAGTGCACAAACATTTACCGGTACAAAAGCAACAATAACTGTCACTGGAACTCCAACTGGCGGCGTTAATATTACGACAGCTAATGACAGTACAAACGCAGGAAATTATACTCCAAGTGGTACAGTAAGCAAACCAACCTTTACAGGTACTGCAACGAGCTGGACAATAGACACAACCCCTGCTGGTACTGTTTCTTTAAACATCGCAGACAATACAAGTGGTAATTATCAACCAAAAGGAACTGTAAGCAAACCAACTTTTACAGGAACAGAAGGGAATATTAGTGTATCTGGCACTCCAACGGGATCTGTCTCATTGGCAATTGCATCAGATGCCACAAACGGAAATTATACTCCAACTGGTACTGTTTCAAAACCATCGTTTACTGGTACAGCGACAACTTTAAAAGCAACTCCTACTGGTTCAATTGCTGTCACCGCAACGGCAAATACATCTGGTAATTATCAACCAAGTGGTACGGTATCCAAACCATCATTTACTGGTACAGAGGCGACAATCGTCGTATCTGGCGGAGATGGCACAATAACATATACCCCAGCAGGAAGTGTTACTAAACCGAATATAACAGTTACGCCAACAACTGGAAAAACTTATTCAATTACAGGAGTTGGTAGTGTACCGTCATTAAGCATGGCTGTTACCGATGAAACGCTTACATATTCATGAAACGCTGGTTCAGTACCAACAAGAGAAGAAAAAACATTTATGACCGGCGCAACAGCTGCATTGGCTGCTGCACCAACATTCTCTGGCACTGGCACTAGATTAACAGCTACTTATACGCCAGCTGGTTCTGTATCTCAACCAACATTTACTGGTAATAAAGTTCAATTAGGCGGAACATTTAGTGGTTCTGAATTCAGTATTTCATATACTCCTACTGGTTCTGTATCTCAACCAACGTTTACTGGCGATAAAATTAAAATTAGTTCAACTTTCACAGGAAATGCGCTTACATCTACTGGAAAATTTACGCCAGTTGGCACAGTTTCACAACCAACGTTCACAGGTACAAAAGTTCAAATCACACCAACTTTCTCTGGTACAGAAAATTCAGAAACAATTTCATACACACCTACTGGTTCAATTTCACAACCTACATTTACTGGTAATAAAGTTAAAATTTCAGGCTCATTTACTGGTAGTGCGCTTACATCTACTGGCGAATATACACCAGTTGGTTCAATTTCGCAAGCAATATTTACTGGTTCAAAATATCAATTATCATTTACAGGAAATGAATTAACTTCAACGGGCTCATATAAACCAACCGGTACAGTATCTAAACCAACATTTACTGGTACAAAAGCTCAATTTACAGCGTTATTCAGTGGAACTGAAAGTTCAGAAACAATTGAATATACTCCTGCTGGTACGATTTCTCAACCGACATTTACAGGAACAAAAGCAAGAATTTCTGGTTCATTTACAGGAAGCTTATTAAGTCTATCAACAAATTATACACCTGCTGGCACAGTATCTAAGCCAAGTTGGACTGGTACTGCAACTAAGATTGGTGCTTCTTTCACAGGTAGCGCATTAACTTCTACCGGTTCATATAAACCAGAAGGTACTATTTCAGAATTAACTTTCGTTGGTACACAGAAAGAAATTACTTTAACTGCTAATTCAGTTAATTAATAAGAAGGGAGTTATAAATATATGGCAACAAATAATTTTATAAAAAAGATTACACCTTTGGGTTCATCGGTGACATATAGCGTTAACGACCCTATTTTAAACGAAGTTATTTATGGGACACAAACAGCAGCAACTAGCGCTTGAACTGGTAAATCAAATACCATAAATGCTTTGTATAATGGTTTACAAATTAGATATTATTTACCATATAATGGCAATGGAGGGAATGTAACATTAAATCTTACCCTTGCTGATAACAGCACAACTGGCGCAATTAATTGTTATTATAGTGGAAATACTAGATTAACAACACATTATAGTGTTGGTAGTGTTATTACATTAACATATTTTGCGGCAGGCCAAATCAAAATTAATGGCACTGCCACAACCGACGCTAGGTGGATTGCTGACGCAAACTATGCCGATGGAAATGAATATGCGGCAGTTGAACAATCATATAGCCAACCTTCTTCTGGAACAAATGGTGTTAAACAGTATAGTCTTTTTGCAAGAACTGGCGAAAATAAATATGATAGTTTTACAACAACTGGTGGCACTGGAACATCAAAAGTAAAAACAACATTAGCTTATGATATTACAAAAATTTATTATGCGAATAGAGGTAGCGATTTAGCTGCAAATACAGCATTTGGAACTTGACAATTTAGACAAGCTCATAGAAATGTTGATTTAAGATATTCTTTAAATATTACAACAACCTCATTGACGCAAAACAAGCCTATTTATATTGTTTTTAATGAAGAATCGATAAATGGAATGCATACACTTGCCGATACTTGATGGTCTCAAACATTACCAACAGAAGATGATGGATTAATTTATGTTCAAGTTGGTTTTGTTAGAGCAAATAACTATCAATATTACACTGATTTACCAATTATAAATCAGGCTTTTATTTATAAAGATGGCGCATTAAGAACATATGAAGATACAAGCGTTGTTGAAACAGATAGACTAGAATTAAGTTCTGCTGCATATATGCAATATAATGGCACAACAAAAAGCATTGATTTTATTTTTGAATAGGAGGTCAGTAATTTATGGCACAATTAAAAGATAGTCTTATAACCGGTGATTTACGAGTTACTGGCACAATATATGGTTTAATAGATAAAGTCAACAATGTGGTTGATTATAATGATGGTAAACCAACAAAATTTGGATATTCAACATCTGGCATGACAAGCGCCTCATGAATTGGCGCTTGGGATGCCACTACATCTGGTGAATATAGACTCAGAGCAATAAGCCCTCAAAATTTAAGAAACAGTATGGGCTTAGGCAATACTACTGGTGCTTTACCAGTAGCAAATGGTGGAACTGGACAAACAACTGCCGCAGGCATTTTTAATGTTGTTAGAGATAATGGCGGTAATTCAACATGAGTTAACGTCTCTGGCGATACCATGACAGGCTTTTTAACTTTACACGCAAATCCAACAAATAATCTTCATGCTGCAACAAAACAATATGTTGATAATGCGTTTGCAGCAAATGATGCGATGATTTTTAAAGGTATTGTTAATGCCAATGGAGATTTACCAGCAACACATAATGTTGGTTGAACTTATCGGGTAGGTACTGCTGGTACTTATGCTGGTAATACATGTGAAGTTGGAGATTTAATTATTTGCATTACAGATGGTACAGCAGCAAATAATGCGCATTGAATTGTGGCTCAAACGAATATTGATGGTGCTGTTATTGGTCCAGCTAGCGCAACAAATGGTAATTTTGTTTTATTTAATGGCACAACCGGTAAATTAATTAAAAACAGTAGTTACTCACCAAGTAGTTTTGCAACAAGTGACCATACGCATGCAATTTCATTAACTTCTGGTGGCACAGCCACAGTTAATTTAGCAGCAAATACTACCTACACATTAACAGCTGGCGGCAAAAGTGTAATATTTAAAACACCTGCTGATGGAAATACAGATACAAAAGTAAATGTTGTAGCAAGAGGTACGACTAAATCATATTTAATGGCAGATACAACCGCACCAACAAGTAGCGCAGCGGCTCATACCGCAGTTGCGGAAACTGGAATTTATATGACAACAACAGCTGGCGAATTAAATGCAACTCAATATAAAATAAATGAAAAAGCATATATGCATTATATTACAACCGATGACGCAATAGGGTTTACTTTTGTTTAAAAGAGTTTAGCTTCATCATGAATTTTATAGTATAATTTAAAGGAGAAAATAATTATGGCTTTAAAACTATGACTCCCTTTAAATGGGACTTTAAAAAATAAAGGTGCTAGTGGTGATATTGCATATGCAATAGCGTCTGGAAATAGTTTTACTTCTGGTGGAAAAATTAGTAGTAACGCTTTAAAATTAACCAAAATACAACAAATTTTAAGCACAACTTCTTGTATGACTGGAGCAAAAGAAGTTTCATACGCATTTTGAGTTAAAGTAAATACCGCTTGATCAGCAGATTGATTAGACGGAATAAGATGAATTAGTACTAATGGTGCCTCTACAGCAACAGAAAGGCAAGAATTTTATACAAACTGTACACTTATTGGAACTTGATATAAAGGTGGTGCAATATATGGAAAAGCATTTACGCCAGGAGTATGAACTCATTTAGCAGCAACAATAAATTACAATACTGGTGAAGCATGTTTTTATGTAAATGGTGATTTAAAAGGCACTACCTCCAATGTTGATACAACATATTATTGTAGGGGTGACTTTTATATTGGAGATAATGGGGTTGATATTTTACAAAACGATGTTCGCATTTACGATCATTGTCTATCCCAAAAAGAAATAAAAGAAATAAGTCAAGGTTTAGTGCTCCATTATAAATTAGATGGATTATCACAGGGTAGCGGCAATAATTTAGTTACAGGATTAACAAAAGGTGGTCAAACAACTGTTGTTGGAAACACAATTGTAACTAGTGGACAAAATAGTGATACATATTTTAAAATAAATTTGTCATCAGTACTAACACTAAATAAATCATATACAATGGGAATTGATGCAGAAAATTTACCTGAAGGTGGTTATTTTAGATTTCCAATAGGTTCTCAAAGTAATTCTTCTGCTGGCTATATAAATATATATAATGGACATAATGAATCAGTGTTTATAGCTAATGATGTTATAGTTAATTGTGGAACATCATTAATGATGGATGATATTAATAGGACTGCGTGGCCAAATCAGTGTATATTTAAAAATTTTTATATTTATGAAAATACTAGCGTAGCTGATTCATCTGGATATGGAAATGATGGTACTGTTCAAGGCTCATTATCAACAATAAATAATAGCGCAAGATATGAAATAAGCACAATATTTACAGGCTCTTATGTAGATTATATTTATAGACCGATTCTTGATTATATCAAAAAACCTTTTACAATAAGTTGTTGAGCATGCCCAAAAGCATATCCATCTTATAGGGCAATAATGATATCAAATGGCGGTAAAGATAGCGTTTCACATGGGATTGATTTATACATTAACTCATCTGGTATCCCATGTTTTATGATAGCAAATAATAATACTGCTTATTATGCTTCATCCCCGAATGCGCTTAGTTTAAATACTTGATATTTATTAACTTGTACATATAATGGGACATCAATGGAATTATATGTAAATGGAGAATTAAAAAAGACTACTAACGCAACAATTGAGCCAGATTATGATACAACCCCAATTGCTTTTGTTATTGGGAAAATGGGGCATTCATATACAAATACAGGTGGCTATTTCGCTTTTAATGGATATATAAATGATGTTCGTGTTTATGCTACCGCACTTTCAGCCGAAGATGTTCTTAATCTTTACAACACACCAACTTGAATTGATAAAAATAATTCTTGACATACACATGAGTTTTATGAAACAGCGCAAGGAAGAGAATTAATGGGCGGAGAGCCTTTTACGAATGGCTATGGCAATCATAATTATTTAACAGCTCCTTTTACAAACTATAATGAAAAAGGAGAAATGGTTTTTACGGGTGGTTCACATGTTGGTTCAAATTATATAAAAATAAATCCAACTGGGCATACTTACTATTATGATATTGAAATATCTGTTGATGCTAATAATCAATTTTATCTTGGCTTTCATCGCTATGATGCCAATAAAACAGCTCGTGAAAATAATGCCTGTGTATATGTAATAAATGTAAAACCAACAACAGCACTTAATCATCAAAGATATTTCGGCACCGTAAATTTAGCGACAGATGGTGTTAACCCAACAGATACAATTAGTTTAAGAATACTAAATGATTGAACTAATGCTAATAGTAGACACGCAACAATTCATTATTTAAGTTTACGAGAAGTCGATGGCACAATAAATGCAAATCCTGAAATAACAAAAAACGGATTAATAAAAACAGATACATTTAGACAATGAGATGACAATGAAGCCAAGATTTATAAAAATGGTTTTATTGGCGGAAATAATTTAATAGAAATATAAAAGGAGGTCAAATTATGGCGTTTTTAAAAGATACGGTGGTTGCAGGAGACCTCCGAGTAACAGATACTATTTATGGAGATGTACCATTAGCAGACTTAGTAGATGCTGATGATTTAAAAGCAATTGAAGCATTAACTGGTACATCTGGAATATTAACAAAAACAGCAGCCAATACCTGGGCTTTAAGCTCCGGTGTTACACCAGCTAGCCATACGCACGGTAATATTACCAATGCAGGTACTATTGGTTCAACAGCAAATTATGCAGTATATACAACAACAAATGGGGCATTGACGGCTGGAACACTCGCAACAACAGACCCGACTGCGTCTGGCAGTGGAATTACGTATATTGCATCAATTAGTCAAGACAGCAAAGGAAAAATATCGGCTACTAAATCAACAGTTAGAGATGCTTCTACATCTCAATCTGGAATAATTAATACAGCAGCTCAATCTCTGGCGGGTGTTAAAACATTTAACGACGGCATAACAGTTGGATCATCAAAAGCAGCAAGCGCCTCAGACCATGCTTTATGAACTACTGGTATTACAATACACGATACAAGATATGATACTATTGGTGTTACTTCTTTAAGTAAATCAGCAAATTTATTTTTTACAAGTTCAGGAATGCCGAATAGTAATTGATGGTCTGGCATACATATGGCTGGTTGATATGGAGATTATAATGCCTGAGAACTTATTGGGCCTAGCAATTCATCAGATCAAAGAACTACTCCATTATATGTTCGTTCTGGTAGAACAACGGGAGGATGAGGTGCTTGAAGACAAATATATGATACATCAAATAAGCCAACAAAAGCAGATGTTGGTTTAGGTAATGTAGCAAATACAACTATTACTGTTACTTCATCTAGCGTTTCAGACGGAACAACCACATTTAATAAATATACCCATCCAACAACTTCTGGTAATAAACACATCCCAAGCGGTGGATCAAGTGGACAATTTTTAGGCTGAAGTTCAGATGGGACAGCTAAATGAGTTAATAACCCAAATACTAATACAGACACACTAGTAACTCAAACGGCCACAACAACCGACGCTGATTATGAAGTATTATTTAGCGCGACTGCAGATAATACAACAAGAACAGAAACGGCTAGAAAAAATAGTAATTTAAAATTTAATCCTTCTAGCGGAGAACTTAATGCTACAAGTTACAAAATTGCAAGTGTTGGTTTAATTTCGTATAATAATTCAACAGGATGTATAGAAATAACAACTTAAAAAGAGGTAAAAATTATGATTTATGCAGATCAATTAATAGAAAATAATACTCTTTTTTTAAGAAATTTAAATAAAAATGCCACTTCGACAAACTGATCAACTGCTTCTGGCAGTTACGGTTTTTACTCTGTTCCATATGAACAACCATTAGCTTATAACCATTATTATTATCAACGTTTTACTTATAAATTTACAACGACAAATCAAAAACCAACTTGGGTTACTTTTTATAGGCAAGGCGGCGGCGCAGGTGGCGCAACAAGTGGTACCGTATCAGCAGGACTTACTCCTGGGCAAGAATATACTTATTCAGCGATAGTTCAGCCGTCAATTAGTGAAGGTAACCCATTGAATCATGGAACAATTTATAATGGAAATTCAAATGCTATATCTGGAGTTTCTAGCCAAGCAAAAGAAGTAATAATGTACGATGTTACACAATTATATGATATTTTGGTAGCAAACGGGCTCGTGACAAAAAATAATACCAATTCTTTAAAAACTTGATGTGATAATAATTTAGCTTATCAGAATTATGGAGTAAATTATGATGTAACCTCTTTAATTACACTTGATACATCTAAAGTTTTTATTAATAAAGGCACTTTAATTCAAAATGAATTAATTGAAGCAGATGGAATGGAAGCTTTTTCTATAAATGATACGATAAGAAATAATATCTATTTTGACACCGGTATTGGTGTAACAATATATAATAATAAAGGCAATGGAACAGTTACATTAACAAGGGTTAGTGCAAAAGATCAAAACTCTCCTTTTGCGGGAGAACATCCATACGTATTAAAAATTACAACAAATGGTGAAGCGCAACCAGCCGCAGGCGGTTTTCTCGCTAATCATAGCTCAGCAGCAAATAAAATTTTTGTTGAAAAATTTATAGCAAAAATACCAACAGGATATAAAATATATGCTGCCTATAACTCACAAGGAACGGGCGCATCTGTTACAATATTAGGCAGCTCCGATGGAACAGGTAATTGAGAAGAATACACAATCTTATATAAATGTGGTTCAGAAGGTTCTTTCGCTAATGGGGGGCATGTATATATAGCAGGCCCAAACAATACATCTGTAACTTGGTATTTAGCCTACGTAAATAATTGTGATATTACTGGAAAAGAATATCTTAAAAATTATACAGTATTAAAAAACACAAATAAAATAAATAATGGTAAAATATTTTCTCGTGAATTTAATGAAGTAAATTTATTACCAAATGGAGATTTAACAGATAATTCATGGACTTTCCCATCTGGTTGATCTTATGATGATAATGATTATGCCGGAGGCGCTACGCGATCAATAGTTCAAAATGTAAATGGTGCTGCCAACGGATTATTCGGACCTAAAATTGCTATTGACCCAACCGCAAGATATAAAGTATCTTATTGAGTAAAATGTAAACAAGATATGACGAGTTTTTTAACAGCAATAAGAGTTTTTATAAATGAAACAACTGAAGTTGTTCATCATAATGTTAATTATATAGCTGGAACAAAAACACAATTAACACAAGCATTAAACCCAGGAGATACGGTAGTACATTTAAAATCTGTAAATAATTGAACTGTTAGAATTGTTAATTTAGGTTTTAGGTCAAATGGCGGAAAAACTTGAAATGATAAGGGTACAACTGCGCAAAATACAATTACATCAATTGATACAACAAATAATACAATAACTTTACAAAATGCTTATACTGGCACAGCAATGCCAGTAAACACATATGTAGTTGAAAGTTATCCTTCAAATACATATCCATATCCAATAGATAAATCAAAATTGCCAACAAATAATGAATGAAAATATGTTGAAGGGTATTTTGGTTCAAATAATACTGTTTGGGGTGGCTCTGGCGGTGGATGAAGTGGTATACCAGCAGAAGCAACTCACATACAGCTTAATTTAAATATTTATGCAAATAATGGGACAGTACCAATAAAATATTCTGATATAAAAATAGAACAAGTAAGCCCTTCAGCTGGGCATAGATACGAACAAAAAATACAAATTAAGGAGGTTAATTAAATGGCAGTATTAGGTGATACAAGGGCTACATCATTGATAGTGAGCGGAACATCAACATTAGCCTCTATTAATGCAAATAGCACGGGCTTAGGAACAAATGGACAAATATTAAAATCAACGGGAACAGGAATTGCATGAGTGGATGCTGGAGGAACACATAATCACGATAGCGTTTATGTAAATGTCAGCGGTGATACTATGACCGGAGCTCTCAATTTTGCCAATAATATCTACAATAAAATGGGTGATGATGCACAAATAGGCGATCAAAATCAAGCTGGTAGAATTGCTATTAAAGGCATTAATGGTAATACTGGTATTTATTTTGCTCCATATAGTGGTTCAACGGCACAAAGTTTTACAATTGATGGCGCTGGTACAGCCACATTAACTGGCTCGTTATCAACAACAAACTTAACTTTAACAAACACAACAGACGCAACAAGTTCAACGGAAGCTGGAATGAAAACTGCTGGAGGATTAGCTGTTGCTAAAAAAATATGGCTTGGTAGCGGACTAGGCGCATCTTCAACCAATAACAATAGTTCACATTTAATTATTAGTTCAAGCGATACTGGCGCAGGTGGAAATGTTGCTTTAGAATTGTGGAGAGGAACAAACGCTTCTTGACAAATTGGTAATGAAGGTGGTAATTTACACTTTAGAACAAATTATACAACCGCAAAACAAACGACTTATTCTGTTGACGCGGTAAATATTGCTTATAATACTGGTAACACTACTATTAAAGGCACTGTTACTGCACCAACATTTATTGGCGCTTTAACAGGTCACGCTTCAAGTGATTTGGCTTTAAGTGGTGGAACAATGACTGGTGATATTACTTTCACCGCTACAACATTTGGAACAAATCCAACAGATAGTAAAGGTTTAGTATGATCTGGCGGATCAGATGGCGCTAAAATCTTCTATCGTCAAACCGCAAATAATGCCGGGTCATTAGTTTTACAAGTAACCGATGATGGCGAAGAATATATTAATTTTAGACATACTGGCGGAGGACAAGTTTTCCTCAAACCAAATACAAGAGAATTATATCCAGATACAAACAACACTGGTTCTCTCGGAACTTCTACTTATAAATGGGCGAATATTTATGGCGGAGCATTAACATTAGCAAGGACAACGGCAGGAACAAATACTTACGCCGATGCTAATCCTAAAATCATTTTCCAGAATGGCGATGCTAGTCAAAATGCTTCATTAACATTTACCGAATATGACAGCGTAATTGCTCCAGCAAGTTTAACTCTTAACGGAAATAACGGGAATGAGTGATTTATTACTCCAAATCTAAAAGTTACAAGAGCAATTAAACAGCTCTTAACTGGCACGGGTACCGCTGCTACAACATCTGGAAGTAATTATGTACCAGCAAAATGGACATTTAATACTGGTTTAAACGCTAGTGACGGAGATATATTCACAATTAAAATCCCTGTAGCTGGACATGACTATGG
>AUXO012238850.1_pt1 | contig 13238 bp, 7 predicted proteins | sample 768731 | NCBI WGS metagenome assembly AUXO01 (sample SAMN02715735, study PRJNA202380) | gut metagenome | biome: sheep rumen | host: Ovis aries | place: New Zealand: Palmerston North
GCGACCTCGCGCCCCCCAGACGTGTGCGCTACCAACTGCGCTACATCCCGATTGCGTTGCAAAGTTATGAATAAGTATGGGAAAAAACAAACAAAATCCTATTTTAATTTATATTTTTTCGGGCAAAAGTACTTTTTTTGCTAACTTTGTGCGCGAAATATACCTGTTTAACTCTATATGTCAACAATCAAAGTAGCTGCACCGGAGCTGAGAGACAGACGCATCATTTTACCTTCAAGCAAGAGCATCAGCAACCGTGTTTTGGTTATCCGTGCATTGTCGGCATTGAAGGATGGCTCCTTCAGCAGCAATAGACTGCCTGAACTGCAAAACATATCAGATTGTGATGACAGCAGGGTGGTAGTAAAGGCTCTGGAAAAGTTAGCGGGGGAAACAGGGAAAGGTGAATTGCCTGACGGTGGTTTTATCGACATTGGAGCGGCTGGGACTGCAATGCGTTTTATGACTGCATTGCTGTCCGTATGTCCCGGTATGCATACGATAGACGGTACGGAGAGGATGAGACACCGCCCCATTCGCCTTCTGGTCGAAGCTTTGCAACAGTTAGGCGCAGATATCAGATATACGGGTGACGAGGGATACCCTCCGCTGTGCATTTCGGGTAAGGTGCTAAGGGGAGGACGGATACGTTTGGCTGGCAATGTCAGCAGCCAGTATGTCAGTGCCTTGTTGATGATTGGTCCTGTTTTGCAGGAGGGCCTGTTTCTTGAACTGACTGGTAAGATAATAAGCCGTCCGTATATAGATATGACAGTTGCCATAATGAAGCAGTTTGGGGCACAGGTAAGCATTGTAGAAGGTAATGACGATACGTCGTTGGCCCTGAATGTATTGCCAGGCGGTTACAGGCCGGTGATGTATATGGTAGAAGGCGATTGGAGTGCCGCATCTTACTGGTACGAGATGGTATCCCTTGCCACTGACGAAAACGCAAGTGTCGTGCTGCCAGGATTGACGTACAACTCGCTGCAGGGTGACAGCCGCGTAGCAGAATATTTTGAGCCTCTTGGGGTTAGGACGGAATATCTGAACGACAAAGATGGAATGCCTTGTGTAAGGCTAAGCCGTGGACCTGTCCGGTCACAGCTTTTAGTATCACCGTATGTGCTGAATCTGGTCAACCAACCGGACTTGGCACAGACGTTGGTGGTGACGTGTTGCATACTGGGAATCAGATTCAGCTTCACCGGTCTGGAGAGCCTGAAAATCAAGGAGACTGACCGTATGGCAGCCTTGTGCACAGAGATGGCAAAGTTGGGATTTGAAGTGGAGGAGGAGAATGGTGATACGCTGTTGTGGAAGGGCGGGCGATGCATATCCAATAGCAAGGCAATTGATACATACGACGATCACCGCATGGCTATGGCCTTTGCTCCTGTCGCAATGCGCACGGGCAGTATAAGCATCAATAATCCCGAGGTAGTAAGTAAAAGCTACCCGACATTCTGGAACGACATACCTAAGGCGGATGAAAGTGCTGTGGATGCTGAATGTTGCGGCATGCATGATGTTTGCGAGAAGGACAGTCTGCTTGCTGCAGTGAGTCGCGACATAGAGTACTACGAGGATGAAGAATTGGACCGTTTTCGCGGTGTGAGAAGCGACGAGTATCTTCAGCCTGAAATCGAGGAGTTTCAATATGTGCTGGAAACCATGCGTGAGGACGAGGTTGCCGGATGGATGCGTTCGCTGACTCTGCGCGGCATTGCTTTGCCGGATGAGCTGAGAGACGAAGTCTTGATGATTATCGGTGAACGGCGGCAATAAATATCCATCTGTACACGTTATATTATAACTTGAATGATGAAAAGAACGAACTTCAGAATATCCGTTTGGGACAGATTGTCTGTGATAGTCTGTCTGGTTCTGCTTTTCACATTTGCCGGATGTTCGACCAAGAAGAATACTCCGCTCACACGTTTCTACCACTCGATGACTGCACGCTACAATATTATGTATAACGGGCAGGTGGCATTCCGTGACGGAATGGAGGCACAGATAGAAGGACATAACGATGACTATACCGCACTGCTGCCTATGTATATCAGTACAAACAAGAGTACTGCCAGCATAGGACGCGGCAGTTACGAAACAGCCATACTCAAGAGCGAGAAGGCGATAAAATTGCACAGCATCAAGCGAAAACCTGCGGTCAAGCCTGGTAAGAAAAAGGATCAGCAGACCAAGGATTACCTTGCGCGCAAGGAATTTAATCCATATTTGTGGCGCGCATGGATTATGCTGGGTCAAAGCCAGTTTCAGAGGGGCGAATTCATCGAGGCAGCCTCGACATTCAACTACACTATACGACTGTACTCGACCCAGTCTCAAGTTGCAAATCTGGCAAGAACATGGCTAGCAAAATGCTACGTGGCACTGGACTGGCCATACGATGCTGAGGATGTTCTGCGTAAACTGGCCAAAGATAGTCTGGGACGCGCTGTACAGAGAAGCTATGACAACAGCCGCACGGCATGGCTGATACAGACTGGTCAGTACCAGGAGGCAATACCCTTGCTGCAAAAGGTTATACAGAACCAGCGTGGTCATATAGCCAGGGCACGCCTTAATTATCTTTTAGGTCAGTTATGCCATCAAGTCGGAGACAACGAGGCGGCATACAAGGCTTTGACCAAGGTGATTCATGCCAATCCTCCCTATGTAATGACTCTTAATGCACAGGTTTTGAGGAGCGAAGTTACCAGCAAGGGGCACACAAGGCAGACCATCAGGAAACTGCAGCGAATGTCTCGTAACCAGAACAATAAGGAATACACTGATCAGATATACTATGCCATAGGCAATATATATATGAACGAGTCCGACACCCTGCATAGTATTTATGCATGGGAAAAGGGTGCTAAGGAAAGCCGCGGTGGAGCCGTCAAAGCACAGATACTGTTGCGTTTGGCTGAGGTTTATTGGAATCAGGAGAACTATATAGATGCCGCCAGATGTTATAAGGACTGTGCCGCAATCCTGGACAAGGAGAAGCCTGGATACGAGACTGTCCAGCATCGCGCCCAGGTACTTGAACCGCTTGCGCCACATCTTGAAACTATCAAGTTGCAAGATAGCTTGCAAGCATTGGCCAAACTGAGCAGGACTGAGCAAATTGCCGTCGCTGACCGGCTGATTAAGGAATTGAAGAAGAAGGAGAAAGAGGAAGCGCGCAGGAACGGAAATCAGAATACCACACAGGAACAGAATATCGGACAGCTACCTAATCCAGGCACGACACCCAATACCAACCGCACGGCGATACCCGGACAAACATCGAATGACACATGGTACTATTCCAGCCCAAATACGGTACAGCGAGGACGGGAAATATTCCGGCGGAAGTGGGGTAGGCGACGCAACGAGGACAATTGGCGATGGACTGATCGTAGTTCATTCGGCAACGCCGACACAGGTGGCGATATGCCAGAAACTGAGAGTACATCTGACACCACAATTACTAATACATCTGAGATTGATGCTGAGGAACAGGTTCGCCTTGATTCTTTGGCACGTGATCCACACCACCGTGAATACTATCTAAACCAGATACCCAATACTGAGGAGCAGATGGAGAAATCTCATGCCTTGCTTCGGGATGCTCTGTATAATGCCGGTGTAATAGAGCAGGACAAGGTTGGCAACTATCCGATGGCCCGTAGGACCTTGGAAAGGTTGATGAAGGACTATCCTGATTTTGACAAGATGGACGATGTGTTCTACCATATGTTCTTGATATGCGGCCGTCTGGGAATGGACAGTGAATCCAAGATTTACCGCGACAGTATAGTATCAGCTTATCCCGACAGCAAGTTGGCGGCCTTGCTCTCCAATCCGAATTATGACTTGATTGCACGCGGCGGGCGCCATCTTGAGGATTCGGTGTATGCGGCGACGTACGAGGCGTACAAGGCAAGCAACTATCCTGAAATAGAAAAGAACTATCGCTTCTCGACAGACAACTATCCCGAAGGTAAACACCGTGCACGTTTCATGTTCATACATGCTATGGGGCAGTTGTACAGCGGTGACAGGCAAGGGTTCCTGGCTTCGCTCAAGGAGATTGTCGATAAATACTCGGCTGAGGAACTCGGCAAGCTGGCAGCAGAGATAATGAAAGGCGTCAATGAGGGACGCCTGTTGCAGGATGGTAAATGGGATACAAGCGGAATATGGGGACTGCGTGCCAATGCAGCAGGCAGCGACAGTACACAGGTCGCACAGCTGCAGGATACACGTGTCGGTCAGTTCGCCTTTGTACTTGCATATCCAAAGAACTCCCTGGATGAGGACCAGTTACTGTTTGAGATTGCACGCTATAACTTCACTGCTTTTCTTGTTCGTAACTTTGATCTGGAAATCAGCGATATCGGTGCCATAAGCATTCTCGTGGTACGTGGTTTCCAGGGATATGACGAGGTACATGCATATGCCCAACAATTGTATAGTGACCAACATATGGCTACCGTGCTTGAAGGCATGCGAACACTGTTGATTGCCGAGGATAACCTGAAACTGCTCGGAACTCAGTTCAGTTTCGATGACTACAAGGATTTCTATGACAAGAAGTATGCACCGCTTGCCGTCCCCGAGGATCTTAAGATTGATGAGAACCAGATTATTGATGTCATTGAGGGCGAGAATACAGATGGGCCTGCGGGTGATGAAAACAATAACGAAAACGAGGAAGAGATTATGGTTGACGAGGACGATTTCCCATATGGATTCTAAAACTTGATACAATGGCACGATTACTATGGGTTGACGACGAGATAGATCTGCTCAAGGCACATATTTTGTTTTTGGAGAAGAAAGGTTATGAACTTGACACCGCAACCAATGGTTACGATGCAATCGAATGTTGTCAAAACCAAGACTATGACCTGGTCCTGTTGGATGAGAATATGCCTGGTCTCAGTGGGCTTGAAACCTTGCAACGCATAAAGCAGATACTCCCCACGGTACCAGTTGTCATGGTCACCAAAAGCGAGGAGGAAAACATTATGAACCAGGCTATCGGTGCCAAAATAGCGGACTACCTTATAAAACCAGTCAATCCAACGCAGATACTCCTCTCGCTCAAGAAAAACATACATCAACGCGAGATTGTCAGCGAGGCTACCCAAAGTGCCTATCAGCAAAGCTTTGGTAAACTCAGCATGCAAATCAATGATTCATCCACCATACAGGACTGGATGGAGGTATATCGCCAACTTGTACAATGGGAGCTTGAACTTGAGAATGCAGCCAGTAGTATGAGCGAAATGCTCACCTTGCAGAAAAAGGACGCCAATAATTTGTTTGCACGTTTCATTCGCAAACATTATATGCAATGGATGGAATCACTTGTCAACCACCGACAGGACGAAGACCGTCCTCTTATGAGTCCCGAAATAATGAAGAGCAAAGTCTTTCCGTTGCTCAACAATCATCAGAAAGTATTCCTTGTCGTTATTGACAATTTCCGCTGGGATCAGTGGAAGATTCTCCTGCCCGAGATCAGTAACCTGTTCAGCATAGACGAGGATATGTACTGCAGTATTCTGCCAACAGCCACGCAATATGCTCGCAATGCAATCTTCAGCGGGCTTATGCCAATTGAGATTCAGCATATGTTTCCCCAACTGTGGGTTGACGAGGACAGTGAGGAGGGCAAGAATCTGAACGAATCACCACTGATAGCCACACAACTTGAGCGATTCCGCCGCCATGATACCTTTTCTTATCACAAGATTAACGATTCAGCTGCCGCTGAACGGTTCTTGCAGCAGTTGCCCAAGGTCCTGTCCAATGACCTTAATGTGCTGGTACTTAATTTTGTCGATATGCTCAGCCATGCACGTACCGAAAGCCGTATGGTTAGAGAACTGGCAGGTAACGAGGCAGCTTATCGTAGCATAACCCAGAGCTGGTTCCGTCACTCGGCTGTAGCCAGCTTGTTCCGACACCTTGCCCAGACCGAGAGCACTATCATCATTACAACCGATCACGGCAGTGTACGCAGTAATAATCCAGTTAAGGTTGTTGGAGACAAAAACGTAAACCCCAATCTTCGCTATAAATTAGGAAGGAACCTATCATACAACCAGAAGGAAGTTTTCGAAATCCGGCATCCGCAACAGGCTGGTCTCCCTTGTCCGAATATCAGCACGACATATATTTTTGCACAAAATCAGGATTTTTTCGCCTATCCCAACAACTACAACTATTACGTGCAGTACTATCGAGACACTTTCCAGCATGGTGGTGTTTCCATGGAGGAAATGTTAATCCCTCTCATTACGCTTAAATCAAAATCCTAGTTACATTGTATTTCGCAGAACTTGTGGCGACAGACCGGTGTTTCTCCGTACCCAGGTTCCGAAATGCGAAGCATTCTTGAATCCCATACGCAAGGCAATTTGCTTGATGCTCAACGAAGGCTGGCGCAATAGCACCTTAACTTCACGCAACAGATGCTCGTTCAGTATTTCTCCCGCAGTACATCCAGAAACCTGCTTGCAGACACTGGAGAAATATTTAGGCGTCACATGCAACCGTTTGGCATACCCGTTAACATTATCTATCCTGTAACCGTCAGCATTCAGCATTTCCAGAAAACGGCACATAATCAGTTCGGCTGACGAACGGTGTACAATCACTTTAGGATGACTGCTGTCTGTCCTGCTACGCTTTATACGAGGTCCTGCCATGTATTTCATATCCTTCATGTACATTCCCATGGAATGAAATAGCAGCAGGATGGCACGGGACTTATGCTCATCGTCATTCTGAGCCAGTAACTTCCCTATTGTTGTTATGTAGGTTGTTACCATATTTTGCTGCTCTTCAGTCAATATGGCCACGCTGTGACTTCTCATCAAGGCATATCTGGCAAAATCCATGTCCGAATCCTTCATTATCCAGTTAGCATATCTCGCTGTACAGAAAATACCCGTAACTTGAAGGTCAATACTAGTCATCAAATCTTCGACTATGTTATTGGGATTGCATACAAAAACGCAACCCTCCTTCAAGTTGTATTTCTTGTCATCAACGGTAGCCATTACATGTCCGCGCTTGATCATTACCAACAGGAAGCCATCTATCAGCAACTCTTTATCAGGGAGGTCTGCAATGACCTGCATGCTGTCCAGAATAATAATGTCATCATTACGGAATGCATAGTTTCCGGCGTCGCCTATCTTGCTGAAATCTATTGTTTTCATGGCGTAAAGATACTAACTTTATTCGCATATCAAATTCAAATCGGACATACAGAACATTTTTAGGAATAAATGATATTCAATAACTCCTAATTTTGTCGTAACTTTGCCTAGGAATTATTAATTATGAGTGTAATATATGTATAGACTAGTAATTATTTTTGTTACTGCAATTACGTTGCTGATGGCCTCCTGTACCCATGGAGAGAAAGCGCAGACAGATGTCTTGAAGGTCGATATCGAGACTGTCAGCCAGACAAATGGGGAAAATGTCCGTCAGTATGTTGGTGTGGTTGAGGAAGGTTCAAGCATTGCTTGCAGTTTCACGGGTTCAGGCACTATCAGCACTGTCTGCGTGGATGAAGGTCAGCATGTAAGAAAAGGTCAATTGGTCGCACGATTGGACGAAACCCAGGCTCACAACATGATTCAGGCTGCCCAGGCAAGCGTTAATCAGGCGTACGATGCACAGGAACGTCTGCGTCAGTTACATGAAAGCAATTCGTTACCCGATATGAAATGGGTTGAGATACAAAGTCAGGTAAAACAGGCCGAGGCACAGTTGCAGCTTGCCCGTAAGCATCTGGCTGAATGCAGTATATTCTCACCGATTGACGGAGTTGTAGGTAAAAAGATGCTGAATGCAGGCGAGACTGCTTTGCCCAGCATGCCTGTGCTTACAATACTCAATATAGATGATGTCAAAGTCAGAATTAGCATTCCCGAGCAGGAAATTGCTAGCATCAGTCCATCTACAAACTCTACAATATCAGTAGATGCCTTGGGAGGGCGTGTGTTTCAGGGAGGCACCATTGTAAAAGGCATCCAGGCCGATATGCTGACCCATACGTATGACATCAAGATAAACATCGGCAATTCTGATGGATTGCTATTGCCAGGGATGGTTGCCAAGGTGAATATCAATAGTATGGGAGCAGAAGGTGCATCACATATGACAGTCCCGATGCGCAGCATACAGCAGAGCGCTGATGGCAAACTATTTATATGGACGTGTGTCAACAATAAGGCTCACCGGCAGAATATTACCACAGGTCAGACATTTGGCGACCGCATAGCCGTTACTTCAGGCATTAGCGTTGGTGACAAGGTAATAATTGCAGGGTATCAAAAAATCAGTGAAGATACTCCCATAACCACACAAACCCGATAATGAAATGGCTTTCAAGAACAGCAGTTGGATAGCATGGCCGGTCAATAACTACAAGATAACCGCGTTTCTCAGCGGACTTTTGTTTATTTTCGGCCTGTATGGCATCTACATGATGCCTAAAGATGAAATGCCCCCGTTCACCATACGACAGGGTGTGGTTGTCGCCCTTATGCCAGGTGCGACATCGCAGGAGATAGAGGAACAGGTTGCCCGTCCGCTGGAACGCTACATCTTTACCTACAAGGAGGTTGATCGTTCCAAGACATATTCAACTTCCCAGAACGGTATGTGTATCATAATGGTACAATTTCAGCAGGACCAGAATAATCTGACCCCAGTGTGGAGCAAAATGAAACATGGCATCAATGCGTTCAAGTCACAGCTTCCGAGCGGTGTGGTTGCTGTGATTGTACAGGATGATTTTGGTGATACATCGGCCCTGCTTGTCACAGTCGAGAGTGATTCACGCTCATACCGCGAACTGCAAGGTTACAGCGACGAACTGGCAGATCGTCTCCGCCGTCTGCCAAGCGTAAGCAATGTCAGACAGTTTGGTAATAAGAAACAGCAGTTGACAATCTCTGTTGACCGCCAGCGCCTGTCGGCCTATGGTATAGGCCAGATGGCATTGATACAGGCAATAAAGGCTCAGGGACTGACCACTGCCGGCGGTATGGTCAGCACGCCCGGTCAGAACATACAGATACATATTGCGCCCACGGATGACAGTGAACGTGATATAGCCGACCGCATAATATATAACGGAATTGACGGCAAAGTGGTAAGAATACGTGATGTTGCCGAGGTCAGACGTGAGTACGACACGAGTGATTCGTATATTAATAGCAATGGTAAGCGATGCGTACTTCTTTCGCTTGAAATGATCAAAGGCAATAACATTGTAAGGTTCGGACAGGATATAGACGACATACTGACACAGTTCAAGCAAGATTGCCTACCTGACGATGTTATAATGCGCCGTATAACAGATCAGCCGCAAGTCGTAGGACAATCCGTATCCGATTTCCTGCGCGACTTAATTATTTCCATGTTGATAATAATTGCCGTAATGATGGTACTCTTCCCATTCCGCAGTGCTGTCGTTGCATCGCTTACCATTCCTCTTTCTACATTCATCAGCATAGGGATAATGTATATACTGGACATAGAACTTAATATAATCTCGCTCGCTTGTCTTATCGTGGTCTTGGGTATGATAGTTGATAATTCAATCGTCGTAATCGATGGTTATTTAGAATGTCTGCGCAGTGGAATGAAATGTACCGATGCCGCCATTCACAGCGTACGCCAGTATTTCTGGCCCATGCTGTTGGCAACCGTCTGCATCTGTATGATATTCTATCCCTTGCTCTATACAATGACAGGCGAGGCCAGCGATGTTGTTAACATTTTCCCAATTACCATCACTATCAACCTGATGGTAAGTCTTGCAATAGCCGCATGTGTCATTCCCGTACTTAACGCAGCGCTGATCCGTCGTATCAAACCCAGAAATCCTGGTAAACGCGACATTACCGACTGGGTACAAGCGATATACGACAAAGTCTTGGCATGGAGCTTTAGCAATCCATGGAAGACTATCATTGGAGGTGTGGCAGTTACTATCATATTCATTTGTCTGTTTCCCCTGCTCAAGATACGCCAATTTCCTTTTGCAGACCGTAACCAGTTTGCCGTGGAGATATATCTCCCTGAAGGTAGCGGCCTGTCTGAGACAAGTGCCATTGCAGACAGTTTATGTCATATTCTGGAGCAAGATGAACGCGTTACTGGTATAACTACCTTTATCGGATGTTCTTCACCACGTTTCCATGCCAGTTACGCCCCCATTATGGCAGGCAGTAACTTTGCACAGTTCATCGTCAATACGCAGGGAATAGACCAGACATTGTCTTTGCTTGACCAGTATCAGCCATTATATTCCAACCATTGGCCAAATGCCTATGTACGCTTCAAGCAGATGGACTATCTCCCCGTACCTACATACGAATACCGCTTCTACGGTAACGACATGGACTCAATCCAGAAATGTGCATCAGAATTGATGAAGGAAATGCGCACATACAGTGAACTGGAATGGGTACATACTGATTACGACCAACCTTCTGCACATATCGAGGTAAGACTCAATCCTATAACATCTGCACAGATGGGAATAGACCGAACTTCTGCCTCACTGCAAATGCTGCTTCAGACGGGAAAAACACAGATAGGCAGCATCTGGGAAAGCGGTGACGTGGACGGCATAAGCAAGACCTACGAAGTACCTATTGTACTGAAAGACAACGCATCTGACTCACTCAGGATATCCGATGTTGCGAACATATATCTGTCCACATCGACTGGACACTCCGTCCCACTCCGACAAATAGCTTCCAGTGTACAACCTGAATGGCAGCAGACCAAGATAGTACACCGTAATGGCGAGCGATGCATTTCCGTAACAGCCGAGAGCAAGCGAGGAGTATTCGCCCTGGGAGTGCAAAACCGTATAATAGACTATATCTCCAGAATGAATCTCCCACGGGGGGTGCGTTCCGAGATTGGCGGTGAGACCGAAAAAAATTCTGAGACTCTGCCACAGGTAATTCAGGGCATTGGCCTCTCAATGGTCATCATATTCTTTTTCCTGCTGTTCAACTTTCGCAGATTCTCTATCTCATACATTTGTATTCTGGCTATAGGACTGGGGCTTCCAGGAGCAATATTGGGACTGATAATTGTTAATAAAACTTTGGGCCTCACGGCTATGTTCGGCTTTATCACACTTATGGGTATGGTTATGCGCAACGAAATCCTTATTTTCGAACATGCTAACGAAAAAATGGCTCAGGGATGGTCTGCCCACGATGCTGCATACGATGCAGGCAGACGGCGCATGGTTCCTATCTTCTTGACTACAGCCACTACCGCAGTGGGAGTCGTTCCCATGATAATAGCAGGCAGTTCTTTCTGGATGCCAGTAGGTGTTACCATATTTGCCGGAGGTATAGGAATGCTGGTTCTTGTCACGACTGTCTTACCTGTCGTGTACTGGAAGGTCTATGAGAAACCAAACCAAAAAACTGTATAAAACATGAAACAGTTATTCATTAGCATAATAACGACAATCATAGTTCTGTCAGGCTATGCACAGCGGATTGTAACCTTGGATGAGTGTCTCACGATGGCCCGCAATAACAATATTACATTGAAAAATGCGGCATTGGAAATACTTGCTGCTCGCGAGCAGAAAAGCGAGGCATACACTAAATACTATCCCCAGATACAGGCTAACGTAATGGCCATGCAGACATTCGGCACATTCATGCAAGTAGGCGATGCCATACGCACATACACAGCAGCAATATCAGCAACCATGCCACTGTATGCTGGCGGACAGATTACGACAGGCAACAAGCTGGCACAGCTCAATACAGATGTGGTTTCTTTACAACGAGACATCCAGGAAAGTGACGTACTTCAGCGGGTTACCGAATGCTACTGGCAGATTGCTAAGGTAAAGTACAATCTTAATACCATCAGTGCTGCTGATAAACAGGTTGAAGAGGTCTATAGGCAAGTTGGTAATATGGTTCAAGTAGGTATCACAACCCGTAATGACCTACTGAAAGTACAGATACGTCAGCAAGAATTGGAGTCGGCACGCTTACAGTTACAAAATGCACAGCATATTCTGCGCCTGTTGTTGGCACAGCAAATAGGATGCGCAAGTCAGGATATTGACATTTCAGCCACGGAAATAGAAATACCTGTAAATCCCGACAATCTTCAGGTCTCAGTCTTGGACGCTGTAAACATGCGTGACGAACTTTCGTTGGCAACCAAGGGAGTGGAGTTTTCACGCTTGCAGGTACGTCAGGAACGTGGCAAACTGTTACCAACAATAGGTGTCGGAGTCACAGGTTTCAACTATGGCATGGGCGGACTGCCTGATGCTTTGGGGTATTACGTCAAGACAAATGCAACAAATGGTCTTGCCATGGGCAGTCTCAGCATTCCCATAACTGCTTGGTGGGGAGGCTCACATGCGATTAAACGTAGGAAAATGGCCTTGCAGCAGTCACAAAATATTCTGCAGCAGACACGCGAGCAACTTGCCATTGATATAGAAAGCGCATGGTCCTCGCTTCAAGAAAGCTACAAACAAATAGAAATTGCACGTACAGGCGTAGCACAAGCTCAGGAAAACCTACGTCTCTCACTTAATGGCTATAAGGCAGGTACTGAGACACTTACAAACCTGCTGGAGGCTGAAACACTGAATAGGAAAATGCAGGACGGACTTTCGTCTGCAATTGCGGACTACCAGATAAAGAAGTCAAATTATATCAGGAAAACAAGATAGGGGCACATCAAATACCTGTATGGGTGTGTTTTTCTACGCTGAATGTTAATTTATTCAAGCATCTCATTCTCCTATTACAATCAGCCTGGAACCGTCTTGTTGTTCGGTTATCTTTACGGGGACGGTATCGTTTGGCAAATATTGCTCGATTAACTGGGGCCATTCCATCAAGCACAGGTGACCGCTGTTGATGTATTCCTCAAAGCCTATGTCGAATATTTCCTGTGTGTGTTTTATGCGATAGAAATCGAAGTGGTAGATTGGTTGTGAACTGAGAGCTGCGAGTTGTGGCGGCAGTATGCCTGATTGGTATTCGTTGACAATTGCAAATGTTGGGCTGGTGACATCGTCAGTAACATGCAGTTGCTGGCATATTGCGCGTATGAAGGTGGTCTTGCCTGCTCCCATGCTGCCATAAAAAGCGAATAGACGTTTGTCACCGATATTTTCAACAAAGGTCTGTGCTGCTTGC
>AUXO017142431.1_pt1 | contig 13236 bp, 11 predicted proteins | sample 768731 | NCBI WGS metagenome assembly AUXO01 (sample SAMN02715735, study PRJNA202380) | gut metagenome | biome: sheep rumen | host: Ovis aries | place: New Zealand: Palmerston North
GAGATCGAAAGATGGAGAAAAGCTCTCTCACAGGATCTCGGGATCAGACCGATGAGTGAATATGACGGACGTGACATCTATAAGATCGTGATCATGTGTACAGAAGCTTCGCAGCTCGAAGAGCCCAGGCAGCTCCTGGAAAAAGATTTCCTGTTCGCAATTCAGGATGTAACTGCACACCACTGCCTGAATGGTGACCTGGTAAACAGGGCATTCGATAAAGGTCAGGCGATCAAGCGGGTATGCAGTCATCTGGGGATTCCGATCGAGGAAACCTATGGGTTCGGAGATTCCATGAATGATCTGGAAATGATCGAAACGGTCGGAACCAGTGTATGCATGGAAAACGGATCGGCAAAGCTGAAGGAGATCAGTGATGTGATCGCTCCGTCAGTTGCCGATGACGGATTATTTAAAGCTTTTGAACAGCTCGGTTTATTCTGAGCTGATCAAAATACACTACAGGGTTTACGCAAAAATCAATGCTTGCCCGCGAGGGATGCGGGAAGAAAGGGGATAAGAAAATGGCATTGGATTACAGAAAATGTGCTGAGGAGATCGCTGCCAATATTGGCGGCGGTGAAAACGTCATCAGCGCTGCTCACTGTGCTACCAGACTGCGTCTTGTTATCGCAGACAACAGCAAAGTGAACAAGGAAGCTCTGGACAACGTAGAAGGCGTTCAGGGTATGTTCGAATCAAACGGACAGCTCCAGCTCATCATCGGAACCGGTACAGTCAACAAGGTGTTTGACGAATTCATCGCTGTAACAGGCGTTCAGGCCGGAACAAAAGATGATGTTAAGGCTGCTGCAGCTGCCAAACAGCCCATCTGGAAGCAGATGCTGAAGACAGTCGGTGACGTATTCGTTCCGATCCTTCCGGCTATCGTTGCTTCAGGTCTTATGATGGGTCTCGTTGAGGCTCTGGCTAAGATTCCGGGACTTGGTTTCGGCGGATCTGACTGGTTCGCATTCCTCGACACAGTTGCAAATACTGCGTTCGCTTATCTGCCTGTTATCGTTGCTGTATCTGCAGCAAGAGTATTCGGCGGAAACATCTTCCTCGGTGCAGTTATCGGTCTGCTCATGATCCATTCTGCATTCCTGAATGGATGGAACGTTGCAAACACAGAAGCAATCAATTCCTTCTTCGGAGTTACAGACGGTGTCATTCCGAAGTGGCATCTGCTGGGTAATATCATAGCAATCCAGCGTTCAGGTTATCAGGGACACGTTATCCCTGTCATCATTGCCGTATTCATCATGTGCAAAGTTGAAAAATGGCTGCACCAGCATGTACCGGAAATGATCGACCTGTTCGTTACACCGCTGACAACAGTATTCGTTACTGCTCTTGTCACACTTTGGATCGTAGGCCCGATCTTCTCAACACTTGAAACATGGGTTCTTGCAGGTGCGAAAGTCCTTGTACGCAACCCGATAGGCGCCGGTGCAATGGGTGCTCTGTATCCTGTTACTGTCGTCATGGGTCTCCATCATATGTACAACGTCATCGAAGCAGGTATGCTTGCTGAAAGCGGTCTGAACACATGGATGCCGATCGCTTCCGCTGCTAACTTTGCACAGTTCGGTGCCTGCCTTGCTGTAGGTCTCAAGGTTAAGAACGCTAAGACAAAGGCTGTTGCTGTTCCTTCCTCACTGTCTGCAGCTCTCGGTATCACAGAACCTGCTATCTTCGGTGTTAATATGCGTTTCATGAAGCCGTTCGTTGCCGGCATGATCGGCGGCGCTGTCGGTGCTCTGGTCGCTGCTCTGTTCGGATTCGGTGCTACAGCATATGGCGTAACAGGTATTCCTGGTTATCTGACTGTATCCAACCCGCTCCAGTACACGATCGTTCTGGCTATCGCAGGCGGTATTGCATTTGTCCTGACAACAATGTTCTGGCATGAAGAAGCTCCGGCAGCTCCTGCACCTGTCAAGGAAACACCTGCAGAAGAACCTGCTGCTGCTGCAGCTGCACCTGCACCGGTTGCTGTTGAAGCAGATACAAGTGTTCCGACTGAAGTTGCTCTGACTGCTTCCAAGACAGTTGAAAGCAAAGTACTGCAGCCTGTAGCCGGTAAGATGATTCCTGCATCTGAAATTCCTGATCCGGTATTTGCCGGTGAAGCAATGGGACCGAGCATCGGTATCCAGCCTGAAGGTGAATTTGTATATGCACCGTTCGATGGTACTGTAGCAATGCTGTTCCCGACAAAGCACGCTGTCGGTCTGATGTCCGATACAGGTGTTGAGATCCTGATCCACGTTGGTGTTGATACTGTCAGCATGGATGGCGAAGGCTTCGAAGCATTCGTTGAACAGGGTCAGGCAGTGAAAGCAGGAGACAAACTGCTGCACTTCGATCGTGCAAAGATCGCTGCAGCAAATCATCCTGATACAGTCATCGTAGTTGTTACAAACAGCTTCGATCTGACAGATGTCAAGAAAGCGGTTTAATGTATGATTGAAATTCAGCTTGCTGTAAAAGATCCTAAGGGTATACATGCACGGCCTGCCGGAAAGATCGTTGCAGCTTTACAGAACTATGAAAGCTTTGTAACAGTCTGGAAAGGCGAGCAGGGTTATGATGTGAAAAAACTCCTGAGCTTCATGGGTTCTGAATTGAAATTCGGTGATACGATCGTTGTCCGTGTTGAGGGCAAAGATGAAGCTGAATGTGCAGAAACCGTAAAAAAAGTATTTGAAGAAAATCTGTAATGAAAAAAAGGATGCAGTATCCGAGCAGTTTACTTCCGTAAACAGCCCGAAGGAGCTGCATCCTTTTATTGTGTGATCGTTCAATTAAATGCTGATATACTCCTGCAGCGGAACAGCTACCTCCGGCGTATCGAATGGGAGATACGCAGAACGGCAGGTACTGATATTGTTCTGCTTCAGGATGCTCCGGTATTCTGCCGGCAGGATGCCGAACTGGTTCCGGAAAATACGGTTGAAGGTCTTCGGCTCCGGGAACCCGCAGTCATATGTGATGGATGTCAGTGTTTTATCTGTTTCGGTGAGCTCCCTGAGGGCCTGACGGAAACGGATCATCGTCAGGTATTCATACAGGTTGACACCGATCACTTTTTTGAATGCACCGGAAAGATATGTGCGGTTGTATCCGAATTTCAGAGCGACTTCTTCCAGAGTGATCTTTTCATTGTACCGTCGGGTCAGTTCACTGATGATCTTCTTCTGTGTGGTCGTATCAATATCCACGCTTGTCTTGCGCTGTGAAATATCAGGATGAAACTTCGTCAGCAGCAGTGCTTTCAGAAGGTCAAATGCACCTCTTGCGATCATGTCGGAAGTCGGGGAAGGGGAAGCAGCCGCATTTGCCATCTGTGCGCACAGGTACCGCAGCTGTCTGCAGACAGTGTCATCTTCAGAACCGTCAGAGATAAAATTGAAATGACATTTCATGCCCTGAGGAAGGACCTCCCTGAAGGCCCGTCTGGCGAAAGAAAGACAGAATATGACAGCGTCAGGATCTGTGCTGAAAGCAGCGTGCGTTTCACTTGGGTTTACGATGACGATGTCATCATTTTTTAAGTGATGTACATTTCCGCGGAAGCTGAGATCGATCCTGCCGTTCAGTACGATCAGTATCCTGAAGCGGCCTTCGTCCCACGAATAATCATATCCGCTGATCTTCAGTGCACAGCATTGAAATCCATCCGGTGATGTCGGTTTGAATGCATAGGCTTTGAACATTTCCATATTTTTCCTCTGCTCATATTTTATAAAAAAAGGTGCAGAAAAGCACCACGCAGATGATGCCGATGTGAATAATCACCATGTGGAGATTATTCACATCCGCAGAATACAGGTAATATGCATTTTTTTCCGAAAACAATGGAAATCAGCGGCTTTTGGATGGGGATAAAGTTTATATCCGTATACATACTGAAGATCATGAACTGACACCGGAAACAAATGCACTGCGTATGCTTTGAAACAGTAAATTCTGAATAAAAACAAAGCGCGGAAGCGGGCAGGGCAGTACATTCAAAACGGGAGAAATAACGATTATGAATGAAAAATATAAAGGTTCAGCCTGGAAGATCATGATCGGCATGATGTGCATCCAGGCAGGCACATTGGGTATTCTGATGAACTGCAACGGAATCCTGTTCTCGGCGATCATCAAAGATCTTGGATTCCGGGCAGGCGATCTGTCACTGTTCTACACGATACGCTCACTGGTAACTGCGTTCTGTGTGACTACAACGACAAAACTCGTATTCAAAAATAAAGCAAATACTGTCATGACAGTCCTGTCATTGTTCCTGGTGCTGTCATATGCAGCTATGTTCTTCTTTGACAGCCTGTGGCAGTTCTATATTTCCGGTATTTTTGCCGGTCTTGGCATGAGCTGCACGATGACCGTCATACCGACTGTATTGAATAACTGGTTCAAGAAGAGAAACGGCTTTGTGATCGGACTTACAATGTCTGCTTCCGGAATAGCCGGTGCCTTATTCAGCCCGATCTGCTCAAAGATCATTGTTGCGCTTGGCTGGCGGGTGACAGCACTCATCATGGCACTGATCGGTTTTGTGCTGATCGTTCTGCCCTGCTGGTTTATTCTGGTAACTTCACCTGAACAGGTCGGTGAAAAACCGTATGGTATTGATGATGTGAGTACTGAAGGAAGATCAGAGACTGCAGAAGCACAGCCGGCAGTCAGCCGTACATTGCCTTTGTATGTATTCCTTCTGACGCTTGTCGTCGTGATCGGTCCCGGTTCTATGATCCAGTTCAACCAGCAGCTTCCGACATTTGCGCAGACCGTCGGCTATACGATCGAGACAGGTGCATTGCTGACAAGCCTTTCAATGATCGGAAATCTGAGCGGAAAACTGCTGCTCGGTACACTTGCGGACAAATTCGGCGTATACAAGGCAGTACTCGTGTTCCTGGTATTTACCTCACTGTCCATGGCAGGCTTCTTCGCATTCAGTTCAGTCAGGGCGATCCTGATGGCATCTGCTTTGCTGTTCGGAACGACATATGCGATCGGTATGACAGTTCCTTCACTGATGTATCTGGACCTGTACGGGAAAGAAGGATACCGTCAGAAACTTGCAAGCATGCAGGCAGCGAACGGGTTCATCGGCGCGTTCTCAAGCTCCCTGATCCCTTATATTTATGACTTTACCGGAAGCTTCCGCCCGGTATTCGTGCTCGGTGTCTTCCTTTGTGCGTGCGCTGCTTTGTCAGTTATATATTTAAGAAGATATTCCCTTTCCGAAAAATAATCCTCAGGCATAAATGCTTTGCTTGATATGCAGTACCCCCTTAGCACAGCTGTGATGGTTGTGCTTTTCATTATCGTATGACAGCTGTGCACGATGAGATGATATGATTATGCTGTTGAGAACAGATCATTCTGAAAGAAATGATCATTTAGGAGAATGACATATGACAGTATTCTATCTGCCGAGCTGCAATTTCAAAGCAGCGCATCCGGATGTAAGTCCGAAAATACAGGCGTATCTTAGAAACAAACCTGATACAGAGATATGCGGATGCTGCAGAGTATCCCAAAACAGATTTCATGAGGGAGATACAGTCCTGACAAACTGTGTTTCGTGCGCGATCATTACCGATGAAGTATCGCCTCAGGCAAACGAGATCAGCCTGTATGAATATCTGCTTCAGGATCCGCTGTTCCCATGGCCGGACTTCCACGGGGAAGCAATCACTGTTCAGGACTGTTATCGTGCGGTCCATAAACCGCAGGTTCAGAAAGCTGTGCGTGAATGCCTGCGCAGAATGAATATGGTGCCGGTCGAGATCGAAGAAAACTATGAAAAGACAAGGTTTGACGGAACATTCCGGTACACAAAGATCGCGTCGGGGAATCTGAAGATGGCACCGATCTATTTCAATAAGCTGAATGATGAGTATATTGAGATCCTGCCTCCGGAAGAACAGGAAAGGATCATGAAGGAATGGGTCAGCCAGTATCAGACGGAGAGAGCTGTCGTCTACTGCAATTCCTGCCTGAAAGGTGTAAATCTTGGCGGTGCCAACGGCGTTCACCTGCTGGATCTGATGACGAAAGCACTGTAGCACTTACAGACAGATAATTTGACATATAATGACCGGGAAAGAGAGGATCTGTTTATGGATATGGAAAAAATGATCAGAAAATACGCATACACGCTTGCAAGAGTCGGGCTCAATGTTCAGAAAGGTCAGCCTGTACTTGTTGAAGCCTGTGTAGAGGGGGCGTATTTTACACCTGTGTTCGCTGAGGAATGCTATAAACTCGGAGCTTCCAATGTCATCATTCATTACCTGGATGAAGCAAACATGAAGGTTGCCGCAAAATACAGAAGCGATGAGGATGTCCGCAGACTGGAGGACTGGGAAGTCCTGCAGAACAGCACATATCTTGATCAAGGCGCATGCTTCGTCAGACTGGAAGGGGTTAATCCGGCACTGATGGAAGATCTTCCCGAAGAACAGGCGAATGCTGTGTTTGCTCATATTGATGCGGTCCGCAATATCATGCGCAAGGCAAGCCGTGAAAAGCATTGCCAGTGGCTGATCGCAATGATCCCCACAAAGGAATGGGCAGATTATATTCTGAAGCACATTCCTGAAGAAAAACGTCTGGAAGAACTGTGGAAGATCCTGCTGAAGCTCTGCAACATTGATGAAACGAATGATGTTGTAGCGACATGGGAAGAGAAAAAGAGAATGAAGCAGGTGCGCGGTGAGAAGATCGATGCACTTCATCTTGTCAGCCTGCACTATACGGCATCCAACGGAACAGATCTGACAGTACGTCTGACACCTGAATCATATTTCAGCATGGGCAGAAGAAAGATGCCGGAAAACTATGTGCCGTTCTCACCGAATATTCCGACGGAAGAGATCTGCACGACACCGGAAAAATTCGGTACAGAAGGTGTGGTATATGCGTCCAGACCGCTTGTACTTGGCGGTAAGGCGATCGAGAATTTCGGTTTCCGCTTTGAAAAAGGAAAAGTTGTTGAAGTGATCGCACAGGAAGGCAAAGAGATGCTGGAAGCACTCGTTAAGATGGATGAGAATGCCGGCTACCTCGGAGAAGCAGCGCTTGTTGAATATCATTCTCCGATCTCAATGAGCGGACTTGTATACTATACGACTCTGATCGATGAAAATGCTTCATGCCATCTGGCACTGGGCAGAGGACTGAGCCGTCAGCAGCCGTCTGATCCGAAATACACATTCAATGATTCCACGATCCACATTGACTTTATGATCGGTACAGAGGATATGCATATCGTCGGTACCGATGCAGAAGGAAAGGAAACTGTCATTTTCGATCACGGTGACTTCGCCATCTGATCATTGTTCATCAATACAAACACTGAATCGCTGCATAGGTTATGCGGCGATTTTCAGTTGTGGAGCTTCCCGCATTTAATTTGAGATTTATCACAGTTTGTGAAATGTGCTTCATACATCTCTTATGGTAGAATTTTGTGTGAAAGAAGGATAAATTCATGACTCAGTTTTATGAAAAAGTACGGGATCGTCTGATCCGCTATGCAAAAGTAGATACACAGTCCAGAAACGGTGTATCGGAAAGACCTACAACAGCAAAACAGTTTGACCTGGCAAGAATGCTGAAAGCAGAACTCGAAGAGATCGGCGTGTCTGATGTCTGGCTGGATGAACAATACTGTGTTGTTTACGGAAAGATTCCTGCAAATATCGAGGGAGAACACAAAGCGCTCGGTCTGGTAGCGCATATGGATACCGCACCTGATGCGTCAGGTACGAATGTAAAGCCCTGGGTGCTGGAGAACTACCAGGGACAGGACATCGTCCTGAACCAGGAAAAGAATATCGTGATGACAGTTGCGGATTTCCCGAATCTGAAGAACTATATCGGACAGGATCTTGTTCTGACAGACGGAACAACACTGCTGGGCGGTGATGATAAAGCATCCATTTCCGCGATCATGACGATGGCTGAATATCTGTGCGCAAATCCGGATATTCCGCATGGCGATATCTGTCTGGCATTTACGCCCGATGAAGAAGTCGGCGGACTTGCACGTGATCTTGACCTGGAACGCTTCGGTTCACCGACAGCTTATACACTGGACGGGGATTATCTCGGATACTACGAAGATGAAACGTTCAATGCCAGTGCCGCAAAGGTAACGATCACAGGCAGAAGCGTACATACAGGAACAGCGAAGGGGATCATGATCAACTCTGTGGATATCGGTGCAGAATTCATGAATATGCTGCCGGCATTTGAAAAGCCGCAGTATACAGACGGCAGGGAAGGCTTCTATCATGTTACTTCCTTCAACGGTTCCTGTGAGCATACAGAGATCCATCTGATCATCCGTGATCACAGCGCAGTTGAATTTGCACATCGTGAAGCATATCTTCAGAAAGTAACGGATGAGCTGAACCGGAAATACGGAAACGTTGTTGAACTTGAGATCAATGAAACATACCGTTCCATGAAGGAAGTTGTTGATCAGGTTCCTTACCTGGTTGAACGTCTGGTACGTGCGATCAGTGACTGCGGCGTAGAACCGCATAACCTTGCGTTCAGAGGCGGAACAGACGGCTCTGCGCTTTCGCACAGAGGACTCCCGTGCCCGAATCTGAGTGCAGGCTATGAGAATGCACACGGAAGATTCGAGTATGTGCCTGTTCAGAGTATGGAAAAGAATGTGGAGATCCTGCTGAGACTTGTGCAGATCTATGCTGAAGAGGATTAAAAAGGCGGTTCTGACAGTCATGGTGTTTTCATTGTGCGGATGTTCCGGTACAGCGGATAAGAAGCCTGCAGGTGAGAACTATACGATTTATATTGGTACGGATCTTCATTACATATCTCCCCAGCTGACGGATTACGGTCCTTTGTTCACCGAGATGATCGAAACCGGCGACGGAAAACTGACGGAGCATACGGAAGAGATCGCTGATGCTTTTGTGGAGACTGTTCTGAAAGAAAGACCGGACGCGGTGATACTGTCCGGGGATCTGACATTCAACGGTGAGATGCTCAGTCTGAAGGACCTGAAGTCCAAACTGGATAAACTAAGAGATGCAGGGATCAAAGTGCTTGTGATACCCGGTAATCATGACATTGCCTATGGATTTGCAGCCAGATATGAGGGATACGCGGTTTTTAAAGCGGACCAGATCTCGCAGCAGCAGTTCCGCGAAATCATGAGTGGCTACGGCATGGATGGAGCCCTGTCCAAAGACAGTTCTTCGTTCAGCTATGTATATGAACTGAGAGACGATCTCTGGCTGCTGGCACTGGACTGCAATACGGAAGCAGAACCCGGCTCCGTCAGTTCAGGGACGCTCAGATGGGCGGAGCTGCAGCTGAAAAAGGCTAAGGAATCCGGAGCTCACGTGATCTCTGTAACACACCAGAATGTTCTTCCGCAGAGCTCTATGCTGGCAGATGGATTTATTATCAGCAACGCTTCACAGGTGCAGTCGGTTTTGAAAAGCGGAGGCGTGCAGCTGAATCTCAGCGGTCATTCCCATCTCCAGCATGTATCACAGGAAGACGGGCTGACGGATATCTGTACCGAAAGTATGAGCGTATATCCGCTGCGTTACGGCATATTGAATATCGATAAGGAAGGGAATGCTGTTTACAGCAAAGACCATCTGGATCTGCTTCAGGATGAAGCGTATGAACGCTTTACAGTACGTACAAGAGAGCAGACTGCTGACCTTCTTGAAGACCGGGACATCCCGGATGATCTGAAAAAGAAGATGGCGGATTTTGCGGTCGATATGAATACAGCATATTTTTCCGGTGAACTGGATCCTGAAACAGACTACAGATCAATGGAAGAATGGAAGCTGTGGGAACAGTACGCCAAAGATACATTCTGGTATTTCTATTTCAACAGTATGCTGGACCAATAAGTTCAGTGTCTTTCTGAAAAAATGATAGATCAATGAAAAAATGCAGTCGTCAGGCAGGATCGCTTCAGGCGGAATCCTTCTTGAATGATGCATTTTTTGATATGATTCTGAGTAATGATAAGAAAGGAACCTGATCATGAAAAAGGTAGAAATCGAAGATTTTGCGAAAATCAAAAAACTTTCAGATCCTGTTCTTTCTCCGTCGGGAAAGAAACTGGCAGTGACTGTAACCGAAGGAGATGTTGAACAGAACTCCTATAAGACAGATATATGGGTTTATGACGAAACACATACACCGTCATTCTTCCGCCTGACTGCATCTGAGAACGGCAAAGCTCCCTGCTTCCTGGATGAGAATACTGTACTGTTTCCCGGAGACAGAAGAAATGCGCATCCTGCAAAAGACGGTGTTGTCTATACCGTTTACAACAGCATTTCCCTGAACGGCGGTGAAGCATGCGAATATATGGTGCTTCCGTTTGCGGCTTCAGGCCTGTATCCGCTGTCAGATGACTGCTTCCTGGTACAGGGATCCGTCAATCTGAGCCTGCCTGATTTCTCTGCTATGAATGATGAAGAGAAGAAAAAGGCATTGGCACAGCTGGAAGAAGAAAAAGACTATTCCGTATTTGATGAACTGCCGTTCTGGTTCAACGGACGCGGTGTGATCAATAAGCTGCGTGCAGGACTCTTCCTTGTAAGCAGAACAAACAATACACAGGAAAAACTGACAGATACGTATTTTGATCTTCATGGCTTTGCGGTGAACGACGCAAAAGACAAAGTGATGTACTGGGGCAATGAATTTACAACTGTGAACCCCCAGAAATCCAGACTGTTTGTCCGCAGCCTGAAGGATGGCAGTGTTGTTGAGGCAAAACTGGAGAACAAGTACAACATCAGCGGCGCTGTATTCTGCGGTGAACAGGCAGTGTTCCTGGGCGCTACAGGCGAAACATACGGTTCATCAGAGAATCCGAAGTTCTATTGCCTGAATACGGACGGATCATTTGAACTGCTGGCAGCACCTGATCCGAGCCTGGGCGGTGTCGGAAGCGATATTGCCGGAGGCGGTAAAGCTGTGCTCGGCGGAGACGGCGTTTACTTTGTACAGACGATCGGATATCGCTCTGTATTCAGAAAGATGGATCTGAGCGGAAACATTGAAACTCTGGTCGATGACATCAATATCGTCAGCTGTGCTGTCGGTACGGATCCGATCTATTTCCTCGGTATGGAAAAAGACAGACCGCAGGAAGTTTATATGAAGAAAGACGGTCTTGTAACAAAGCTTTCTTCCTTCAATGAAGCTTACGTCAATGAACATGAGATCGCTTCGACAGAACACTTTGCATTTACGGACAAAGACGGCGTAGAGATCGATGGATGGATCCTGCGTCCGGCAGACTTTGATCCTCAGAAGAAATATCCTGCAGTATTTGATGTGCATGGCGGACCGCAGGCTGCATATGGAGAAGGATTCTTCCATGAAATGCAGTACTGGGCAGCACAGGGATATATAGTATTCTTCTGCAACCCGAGAGGATCCTCCGGCAAAGGCGGCGCATTTGCGGATATTTACGGGGACAATTACGGCGTCAGAGACTATAACGATCTGATGGAATTCACCGATCAGGTTCTGGCAAGAGTGCCTCAGATCGATCAGGACCGTGTTGCGATGACCGGCGGAAGCTACGGCGGATTCATGGCAAACTGGATCGTCGGTCATACCGACAGATTTGCAGCGATCGCTTCGCAGAGATCGATCTCCAACTATCTGTCCAAGTGTCTGACAACAGATATCGGTTATTACCATAACCTCTCTGCGATCCAGGCGGATCCGTGGAGCAGTTTCGACAAGATGTGGGCACATTCACCGCTCGCATATGCCGACAAGGCCAAGACACCGACATTGTTTATTCAGTCAGACGAGGACTACAGATGCTGGATGGCAGACGCAATACAGATGCTGCAGGCATTGCTGATGCATGGAGTACCTGCGCGTATGTGCCTGTTCCATGGCGAAAACCATGAACTGAGCAGAAGCGGCAAGCCGAAGCACAGGATCAGAAGACTGAAGGAGATCACTGACTGGTTCGATCAGTACGCAAAAAACAAATAATACGGAAAACAGCCGGGACTGCAAAAAGCAGTTCCGGCCTTCTGTTTTTTCAGCCCTGTTGACGACTATGATATATTGATGAAAAGCAGAGGTTTTATGATCATCAACACAGGACAGAGAACAGATATACCGGCATTCTATGCAGAATGGTTTGCCAACAGACTGAAAGAAGGATTCGTATGCGTGAGAAATCCGTTTCATCATGAGGCGGTCACCAGATACAGACTGGATCCATCCGTTGTTGACGTGATCGGCTTCTGCAGCAAAGATCCGTCAGGAATGTTTCCCTATATGGGTCTGCTGAAGGATTACGGTCAGTACTGGTTTGTGACGATCACGCCATATGGCAAAGACATTGAACCAAATGTACCGGACAAACACAGGATCCTGAAGGATTTTCAAACACTTTCAAATATCGTCGGCACTGATTCCATCGGCTGGAGGTATGACCCGATCCTGCTGAATGAGAAGTATACTCCTGAGTATCATCTGCGCGCATTCAGAACGATGGCAGCAGAACTGAAAGGATATACGGATACCGTGGTGATCAGCTTCATAGATCTGTATGAAAAAGTGAAGCGTAATTTTCCGGAAGCGAGGGAAGTTACCATAACAGACAGGATCATGATCGGAAAAGAGATCATCCGGATCGCTTCTGAACACGGTATGAAGGTCAGATCCTGTTCGGAAGGAACCCTTTTGGAGCCGTATGGAGCGGACTGCCGGGGCTGCATGACTATCGGGATGTATGAAAAGGCGATCCATCATAAACTGAAAGTGCCTGCATTCAAACCGGCCAGGGAGGGATGCGCATGTTATCTGTCCGGAGATATCGGGGCATATGACAGCTGCGGACATCTCTGCAGGTACTGCTATGCAAACAACGATATCAGAAAAGTAAAAGATAATATGCTGGCACATGATGTGAACTCACCTTTCCTCATTGGAAACTATGAAGAAACAGATATCATTCATGACGCCGATCAGAGATCATGGAAGGATGTACGGCTGTCATTATTTGAATAAGAAATGATTTGCCGAATGCTGGAAAAGCAAAGTTTCTGCATAAAAGTATCAATTCTGATAATAAACGCTGGCTTATATCAAATGTGTATAAGTTGGCGTTTTTATGTTATTAGTTGGTTTGTATAAAAACAATTATATTGTAAGCGGATACAAGTTCTG
>AUXO018117270.1_pt1 | contig 13236 bp, 14 predicted proteins | sample 768731 | NCBI WGS metagenome assembly AUXO01 (sample SAMN02715735, study PRJNA202380) | gut metagenome | biome: sheep rumen | host: Ovis aries | place: New Zealand: Palmerston North
AAAATTTATTTCTGAACGTGGTAAAATTGTTCCAAGAAGAATTTCTGGCACATCTGCAAAAAGTCAAAGACAACTTGCAAATGCAATCAAACGCGCAAGATATATCGCATTATTACCATATGTTGCAAACAATGAATAGGAGATAAAAATGGAAGTTATTTTATTAGAAAAAGTTGGTAAACTTGGTCATCTTGGTGACAAAGTTACTGTAAAAGATGGTTATGCAAGAAATTTCCTTATTCCTACAGGTAAGGCTTTGCGTGTAACAAAGGCAAACATTGAAATGTTTGAAGCAAAAAAGGCTGAACTTGCAAAGAAAAGTGAAGAAGCTAAAAAAGTTGCTGAAACAATTTCTGCAAAAATCAAAGGTAAATCTTTTGTTGTTATAAGACAAGCTGGTGATACAGGACACCTTTATGGTTCTGTTTCAACACGTGACTTGGCTAATGTATTCAAAACTGCTGGTGCAGATGTTGACTACACAAAAATCACAATTGATACACCTATTAAAGAAATTGGTATTTACGAAGTAAAGGTTGCATTACATCCTGAAATCGTTGATACAGTAAAAATCAATGTTGCAAGATCAGAAGAAGAAGCAAAAGTTGCTGAATTAACTGCTGAAAAAGAAGCTAAACTTGCTAAAGAAAAAGCTGAAAAAGCAAAAGCTGAAGCAAAGGCTGAAAAAGAAGCTAAAGAAGCTGAACTTGCAAAAGCAAAAGAAGAAAAGAAAGAAGAAGCAAACGCTTAATCTATTTTTTTCTAAAAAAAATTATCCCCCATTTTTGTGGGGGATTTTTTTTTATATTCAACACCTATTACACGGCATTGATTTTTTTCGTGTTGATTTTAACTTTGCCTAATGTTAGTATCTTTCTCATCAAAGAGGTATATTATGAAAAATGTAAAAATTACAAAACTTGAAAATGGTTTAACAGTTGTATCAGATTTCAACCCTTCAATTGAAACTGTTTTTTGTGGAGTATGGGCATCTGTTGGTTCACGAAATGAAACAAAGAAACTAAATGGAATTTCCCATTTTTTGGAACATATGGCATTCAAGGGGACTACCACAAAATCATACAAAGATATTGCCGAAACAATCGAAGATATTGGTGGCGACATAAACGCATATACATCAAAGGATCACACATTTTTCTATACCAAAACATTAAAGGAATATTTGGAAACAAGTATTGATATACTTTCTGATATAATTCAAAATTCAATTTTTGATGAAACCGAAACATCAAAAGAAAGAAATGTTATTTTACAAGAATACTACAGTTCTCTTGATACACCTGATGATGTAATTTATGATTATTATGGGGAAACTGCATACCCAAACCAACCTCTTGGCAGGGCAATTTTAGGAACTGATGAAACGATTCGCTCTATCACTCCTGATATGCTTAAATCATACATAAAAACAAACTATTGTGCAGACAAATTATTTCTCATTATTTCGGGCAACTTTGATAATGAAAAAGTTATTGAACTTGCAAAAAAGTATTTTACAAATATAACACCTGCCGGTTGTCCGCCTACTCCAAATGCGAAATACGAAGGTGGATATTTTATAAAGAACAAAGATTTAGAGCAAGTCCATCTTATGCTTGGGTTTGAAGCAACAAATCTTTTCAATAGAAAAGAAGTTTTCTGTGAAAATATCCTTTGCAATACATTGGGTGGAGGTATGTCATCTCGTCTTTTCCAAAAAGTTCGCGAAAAACATAATCTTGTATATACAATATATTCAAGTGTAAGTAATTATTCAGATACTGGACATTTTTATATCTATACTTCGACTGTTCCAGAAAAAATTAACAAAGTTATTGATGCTACAACCAATGAAATTTTAAAAATCACCGATGGCATTACAGACCAAGAATTAAATAGGGCAAAAGTAAGTTATAAATCCAGTGTCCTTATGAGTTTGGAAAATTCCACTGCCCGTGCAAGAGTTTTGGGTCGTCAAATGCAACACTTTTCAAAACATATTCCTTTTGATGAATCCATTGAACTTATAAATTCAATAACTCTTGATGATATAAAAAACACAGCAGAAAGAATTTTTTCATCAAAATTGACCGTAACCGGACTTGGAAAATGTAACGAAATTTATGATATGGAAAAAATCAAATCCAAACTTTCTAAATAGTTTGAAATAAAAAAATATTTGTGCTATAATTTTCTTTAAGAAAAGGAGATTTTTATGGCAGAAGTAAGACAAGTTCCAGCAGATGAATATGAATCAATGAAAAAATCATACGGACTTTCCGATGAACAAATGCGTTCAGTCATAGGTGTTGAACCTATACTCACTAAATGGGCCGAAGGTTATGGTATTGCAAGACCAAAAGAAAATGAAGAAGATAAAATAAAGGAACGCCACAATCAAATAGTTGCAGAAATAAAAAATAAATTAAAAAATAATGAAGCTAAAGAAAGTGTTGCCGCACAAACTCCTGAAAACTTATCTCCTAGTATAGAAGAAAAAGTCGAACAACCGGCACAATCATTCGATATGCCAACTAATGACCCTATTGCAACAGAAAACACTCCATCATTTGAAATGCCTGATATAGAAACGCCATCGTTCAGTATGCCTGAAAATACAGATATCCCAAGTTTTTCTATGCCACAGGAGGAAGATAAAAAAGAAACAGAAGACGATTCCGTCCCAAGTTTTTCCATCCCTGAATTTTCAAATCCTGCATTTGAACCTATTGCAGAAGAAGAAACACCTGAATTTTCTGCACAACAACCAAACAAAAATGATGATGTGCCTACATTCGAAATGAATTTTGATATTCCAAGTTTTGAAGAAACTTCCACAGTTGAATTTGCACAAGAAACATCACCATCAGTTGAAACTTCATCTGAATCGAATGAGGCTACTCCTACTTTTACACCTGCCCCTGAATCAACTGTTATAGCAGAAGAAACTCTTGCAAATGAATTTATCACACAAGAGGAAAATGGAAAAAATCTATCGCTTGATGAAATGTTTGAAATGGGGCAAAAAAAGCTTCTTGAACTTATGCAAGCCGACAATGAATTGACTAAAACATCTGATTTTACACGCTAATTTAATACTTTACATTACTCTTTTTTTAGGATAAAATTCTCAAATGACAGGATGAAAATCTTGTATGTTTAACTAAAAAAGGAGATATAATATGAAAAAAGTATCAATCGTATCAATGCTCGCTGTATTGGCTATTTCAACTGCTGCAAGTGCAAATGTAGAAAATCCACTTTACGCACCTGCAAAAGGAAAACTTTACTCAAAAACTTCTCTTGCAAAAGCAGATAGCACACTTACATTGCAACAAAAATTTGGTTACGGTATTACAAATAGATTAGTTATCGATGGTTTTGTAAACTATATCGACCAAGACAAAGATGATGGAGATGATGGCTTTGGCTCATTCAACATTGGTGGTGCATACAGACTTTCATCAGGTTCTTTGATTACAGATGTTTACGCACATTACGAAACAGCAATCGATGAAGATGTTCCTTTTGGTGGTTATGATTACACTGCATGGGATGCTGGTTTGAAATTTGGTAAAAGAACTGCAAAATACACAATCGCTGCACAAGCAGGTGTTGAAAATATAGATTTAAAAGATTTAGATATGGATACAAACAACATCATCCTTGGTTTAGAAGGTGCATACACATTTGATGACCGTGTATCAGGAAACCTTGGTTTGAAATACACAATCACAGATGATTTCAACAGAAGTATGGTTGAAGAAGACACAATGGCTTTGACTGCACAAGTAAATTACCTAAAGGGTGGTCTATGGTCATTGGCATATACTCATGAATTAAAAGCTGATGATGTTGACAATGTATGGACAGTAAAATACGGTCTTGCATTCTAATATTTAATTAGTTAAAAATTTCCCCATCACCAAGATGGGGATTTTTTATTTTGCCTCTATTTCAATTACTGTTTCATCAATCGCCTGTTTGATATTCATATCCTTTTCTTCCTGAGTTTTGTTCATAATTCCACCAAAGAAAATATGTTTAATTTTATTAAATCCACAAAATCTAAAAATCCCATCATCAACAACTTTTCGCATAGCAGAATAAAACCCTTCATTTTCATAAAGTTCATACGGCGAACCATTGGAATTTATTACAATAGCCCGTTTATCAGTCAAAAGTCCAACAACCTTATTCCCCCTATACATATATGCAAATCCATAAGAAAAAACTCTATCAATATACCCCTTTATAATTGCAGGACTTCCTGCCCACCAAATAGGATAAATAAAGATTATCACATCGGCATTTTTTATAAATTCCTGCTCTTGTTTTATATCATCTGGAATTTCATTATTATGCAATTTTGCTAAATCTTCAGATGATAAAAGAGGATTGAAACTTACCTCATACAAATCTCGAACAAGAACATTATACCCCTTTGATTTAAGCACAGATACAAGTTTTTCTTTTAGTGAAAAATTAAAACTTGTTGGTGTTTTTGGATGACCATAGACAAGCAAAATATTTACCATAGATTTTTCCTCCCTCACTAAAAGAAAGGTAGCATATTTTAGAACTTTTTGCTATGAGAAGAAAATCAAAAAAAATCCCCATCTAAAAGACAGGGATTTAAAACTTATTTATTTGGAACAACAAACATTACCATCTGTCTGCCTTCCATCATAGGCTCCTTATCAACTTTTATTTTATCCCCAAGTTCGGCCTTAACTCTATTTAAAAGTTGAATACCAGAATCTTGGTTTGTAATTTCACGCCCCTTAAAACGAACGGTAAATTTAACCTTGTTTCCATCTTCAATAAAACGCTCCGCCGCCTTAATCTTAACTTGGAAATCATGAACATCAATATTTGGGCGTATTTTAAGTTCTTTAGTTTCAACAACCTTCTGAGCCTTTTTTGCCTCTGATTGTTTTTTACTTTCTTCATACTTCCATTTACCATAATCCATAATTTTACAAACAGGAGGATTTGCCTGTGGTGAAATTTCAAGAAGATCAAGACCAGCATCGCGTGCCATATCCAATGCTTCCATCAAAGAAACAATTCCTACATTATCACCATTTTGATTTATTAAGCGAACCTCGCGAGCGCGAATTTTTTCATTTACATTAAGCGACAAGCTATTGTTTTTATCTGCCAAAAAAATACTCCTTTAAAAATAAATTTGGAGGTCGATACCGGATTCGAACCAGTGTACAAGGATTTGCAGTCCTCTGCATAGCCTCTCTGCCAACCGACCACTATGGCAGACAGTATAAACGACATTTTCAAAAAAATCAATAAGTATTTTTATTGAAAGAGTGAATAAAATCTGCTATTATATAGAAACAGTTCAATTTAACAAACAAAGGAATACAAATGTCTATTTTTAAAAAGCAAATTTCTGTGTGTGTCTTTTGCGGTGCACAAATCGGAAATAAGAAAAAATTTCAAGATATCGCAACCGAAGTTGGCAACCTTATTGCAAAAAATAATATGAAACTTGTTTATGGCGCTGGTGGAACTGGACTTATGGGAAAGGTTGCTTATGGTGTTTTGGATTTAAAGGGTAAAATTTTTGGAATTACAACAAAAATTATTGCAGATTTTGAAAAACCAATTAAGGGAACAAAATTTAAAATAGTTAAAAATATACAATTAAGAAAACGCGGTTTCATTGATAATTCTGATGCCTTTATCGTTACACCTGGTGGATTCGGAACATTTGATGAATTATTTGAAATACTTGTTAGCAAAGAAATTATAGGAAAACACAATAAACTTTTTGGAAGTAAAGATTCAGCAAAATTAGGAAAAGATATTGTAAAAAAACCTCTTGTCTTAGTGGATGTAGATGGATTTTTTAAACCATTTGAAAAACTTGTTGATTCGCTTATTGCTAATGGATTTATGCCTGAAACCAATAAAAAATATTTCAAAATAGTAAAAACTCCAAAAGAGGCTGTTAACTATATAAAGAAATATATAAAAAAATAATAAGAAAATGTTGCTTTTTTTAAAGAAACACTTTATTATTTAACTAACTGTGTAAAACAGATTTATTAACTTAAGAAAGAGGTTATTCAAAATGAGAAAACTTATTGCATTACTTTCCGTAGTTGTTTTGGGTGCATGTTCTTCAACATCTGAAACATTATTTGCAGGTAGTGAACAAACCAATAAACCAGTAAAGGAAACATCAACTGCATTTGATGGAACTTTTATTAAAAACAAAATTGCAAATTTCGCTTCTGAACAAGCTGAACTTAAAAAACTTGTTGATAGCAGAAAAGATTCTTTGCAAGCAATGAGAAATGAAACAAACACTGCTGTTTCTGATTACAGAAGTGCTGTTGCTCAAATAAATTCAAAATTGCAACTTGGCACAACACCTGGAAATCCTGAACTTATGGATGAATGGAAGGATGCCCGTGCAAAACTTGAAAAAATAAACAACATTGCATTTGATATAAAAAGACTTGTTGCTGATGTTGAATCTGATCAATCAATGGTTGATTATATGGTTGGTTCTATCCAAGCATCATATAAAATCCGTGGTGCAACAGAAGATGAACACAAACAATTAAAAGCATTAGAAGAAGAAGCAAAACAAATTGGTTCAAACATTTCAATCTTTGCTCGTCAACTTAATGCCGAAGCAGAAAGACAACAAGCATATGTTGAAAATGAAAAATACAACCTTAACGATGTTGCTCTTAACATAAAGAACGGTAAACTTTACGGTATGGGAAACTCAACTGATTTCTTCGCAAACGGTGGTTCAATGTTCTCAAGTGACGAAGCATACAACGCTTTCATGGAAGAAAATGATCAAGAATACAACTTTGCTTCAAGAAGAGCTCCTGCTCCAAGAAGACAAATAGTAAGGGAAAACCGTGCTGAAAAAAATGTAATGGTTCCAATGCGTGCTCCAACACCTGTTGTTGAAAAAGCATCTGCTCCTATTTCAACTCGCCCAATAGTTGTTGTAAAATTCGACAAGGCAAATGTTGAATTCGAAGAACCACTTTACCAAGCATTAAGCCGTGCTTTGGAAAGAAACCCATCTGCAACATTTGAAGTATCTGGTATCGCTCCACAAGGCAAACCATCAACAAATGTAAAAAAAGATGTTAAAACAGTTATGAACGCATTAACAGAAATGGGACTTCCTGCAAGCCGTGTTGCAATCACAATGTCAACAGACAATGTTGAATTTGATGAAGTTCGCGTTTTCGAAAGATAATTGCTAACAGGATTACAAAGTCGCCCTTGGTTTTACCCTGGGCGATTTTTATTTGACTAAAAATAAATTTTATGATATAATAAGGAATAGGTAACAAAAGAAAAGGAGAATAAAATGAAGAAAATACTTTTAGTTACACTATTGACTGTAATCGCAAACACTGATGTTTTTGCTGGCACAATCTCTGGCGCTGAATGCACAAAAAACGGTCAAGTTATTCGCACAACTGATGATATTCATGGTTTTATGAAGGCTAACAAAGCTGCTGGCTGGAAATGTAAATACACAAGAGATTAGTTTGCAAATTAAATAAAATTTAGAAAGCCCAAATATAATGGGCTTTTTTTTTATTTGCTTAACACTTCATTTTATGATATACTTAAACACAACAATGGAATAAAAACCCATTGCCAATCCCATAGAGATATGGGTAGGATTCTCAAAAGTCCTTCCGATACAGAAGTGTCAATAATTTCACATTGATACTTTCATCTTTCCTGATGTAAAAGTCAGGAAGTCTTGTGAATATATTGAATAGCAAGAAATCATAAGTATTGGTGATTTTTGAGCTTCCTGGCATTTCAATTGAAATGTCTTTTTTATTAACTTAAAAAACGAAAGGAAACTTAAAAATGAAAAAATTATTTTTAATCGCGACTTTAAGCATCATATCAATAACCAGTGCAAACGCACAAAAAGGTTTATTATTATTTAAGAAAAATAATAACAATGCTAAAGCAAAAGCAGAAGTTGCACTTCAAGCAGCAAAGGCTGAAGCAGCAGCACAACAAGCTGCAATAGCAAAAGCTAGAGCCAAAGCTCTATTTCAAGCAGCAAAGGCTGAAGCAGAAGCAAAAGAAGCACAAAACAAATAAAAACAAAGGGGGAAATTCATCCCCCTTTTCGTCTTATAAACAAATTATATTATTGATACCTCAAAGCCTCAATCGGATCTAACTTTGTCGCCTTAATCGCAGGAAAAATTCCTGATGCAATTCCAACAATAATCGCAACAGAAAACGAAATCACAACCGTCAACATAGAAATAGGCACATTCTTTTCCAATAAAACGCCAACAACTTGCGATATACCAATACCCAAAACCATTCCAACCATACTTCCAATAAACGAAATCAAAATCGCCTCCAAAAGGAATTGATAAAGTATATAAGAATTTTTCGCACCAATAGCCTTTCTTATACCAATTTCTCTTGTCCTTTCTGTCACGGAAACAAGCATCATATTCATAATACCAATACTTCCCACAATCAATGAAATAGAGGCAATAGAAGCAAGCAAAATAGAAATATATGTTCCAACCGATTTAACTGTTTCCACCATTTCGGTCATATCATCAACCCTAAAATCATTTTCCGCCCCAGGTTTAAGTCGTCTTGATTCACGAAGTGCATTTTCAATATATCTTTTTGCCTTATTGATATTTTTATCACTATCCACCTGTGCCATAATATAATTTACACGATTAGGAATATAACTTCCTCTAATTCTTCTACGATAAGTTGTAACTGGCATAATAACAGTTTCATCCCTATCAATACCACCCATACCTTGACCTTTTGCCTTTAAAACACCCTTTACAATAAACGGAATATTACTTACACGCACAGTTTTTCCAATCGCACTTTCTCCACCGGGAAAAAGATTCGATTCAATAGTTTTTCCAATAAGAATATAAGCCTGTGCCGACTTTACATCACGATCGGAAAGTCCCTCACCTCGTTCTATCTCCCATTTTCCGGTATAAAGATAGTCTGGTGTAGATGCGACAATAGACGCCGTATAATTTTCATTTCCATAAATAATTTGTGCAGTTCCATTAACAATAGGAGATACCGCCTTTATATATTTAAGTTTTTTTATTACATCAGCATCCCCTGTTTTTACAACAGATTGACCACCACTTTTCACACCTGATGTAGCAACAAATTCCGGTCTAACAAGTAAAAGATTACTTCCCATTCCTGCAAAACTATCGTTAATCATATTTTGCACAGTTTGCCCCGCAGCAACCATAATAACAACGGCACAAACTCCAATAATAATTCCAAGGGTCGTCAAAAATGAACGAAGTTTATTTGACTTTATCGAAATCCACGACTCACGAAACACCGCACGCGACATGTGGATTTTTTGATCAATTATTTCTACATTTTTTTCCATTATCTTTTTCCCTTAAATTCACTAACTGGACCATCATAATGAACAACCCCATCCACAATATAAATAAGTCGCTTTGCAAAATCTGCAATATCAGGTTCATGCGTAACAAGGACAATAGTTTTTCCATCCTCGTTTAATTTTTGGAAAAGGTTCATAATTTCAACCGAAGTTTTAGTATCCAAATTTCCTGTTGGTTCATCTGCTAAAATAAGTTTTGGATTATTGACAAGTGCGCGTGCAATCGCAACCCTTTGTTGCATACCACCCGAAATCTGGCTTGGAAATCTTTCTACAAAATTTTGAAGTCCAACATGGGAAAGCATTTCTTCTGCCTTTTTATGTTGTTCATCCAAACTATACCCAGCATAAATAAGTGGAATTGAAACATTATCAAGCAAAGTTCTTTTCATTAAAAGATTAAAACCCTGAAATACAAAACCAATTTTTTCACTTCGAACATTGGCAAGTTGATCTTCATTCATACCTGATACTACCTCACCACCAATCTTATACACACCAGATGTTGGTGTATCAAGACAGCCCAGTGTGTTCATCAAGGTTGATTTACCACTTCCACTTGGTCCCATAATTGCAACAAATTCACCCTCTTCTATTGAAAAATTTACATCCTTTAAAACAGGATACGGATCCCCAATAGCCATAGGATAACTTTTATATAAATGTTCAACTTCTATAACTTTTGCCATAGGCTTTTCCTACATCATCGGACCGCGTCGTCTTCCACCACCAAAGGCAGATGATTTTGACTTTTTGGCTTTAAGTTCGCCATCATAAACGAAATCAGAAATAACTATATCCCCATCTTTAAGTTCAGAAGAAGTAATTTCCGTAATTGCACCATTTGTAATACCTTTTACTATTTTAACAGCTTTTATATCCTTATCACCCTTTTTAAAAGTATAAACAAATGTTTCATTAGGAAGCAAAGATTTATCTTCTGGATAAATTATATAACTTTGCAATGCTTCATCAGGTTTAAATTGCAAAACATAATTTTCCACAGTCAATACATTATTTTTTCGTAATGTATCAACATCAACAAACGCAGTCATCCCAGGAAGAAGTTTTCCCTCTTTATTATCAATTTTAATTATAACATTATAGATAACAACATTTTGTTCTGTTGTTGGGTTAAGTCTAACTTGATCTACAACACCATGAAATGTTTCAACAGGAAAGGCATCAACCGTAAAATCTACATTCTGTCCTTTCTTAATATTTCCAATATCGGCCTCAGAAATACTTGCTTCTATCTGCATTTTAGTTAAATCTTCTGCAATAGTAAAAAGTGTCGGTGCAGAAAAAGATGATGCAATAGTTTGTCCTTCTTCCACATCCCTAGAAATCACAACACCTGAAACCGGAGATTTAATTTCTGCATACTCAATATTGCGTTTACTTCTCTCATTATTTGCCCTTGCCGCAATATAATCTGCTTCGGCACTTGTTAAATCAGTAATTGCCTGATCAAGTTCAAGTTTGGCAATATACCCTTCATTAAACAAAGCCTCTGTTCTATCCTTATCAAGTTTGGCCAAATCATACCTTGCCTTTGCCTGAGCCATTTTCGCCTCAGTCGAATTTATATCTTCAATAAGTAAAGATTTATCAATCTGTGCCAAAAGTTGTCCCGTTTTTACATCATCATTGTAATCGACATAGATTTTATCAATAATTCCAGAAACCTGTGCACCAACAGAAACCACATTAACTGGATTTATTTTCCCAGTCGCACTAACTGATGAATGAACATCTTGATAAGACAACTTTGCAAACTCAAAAAGTTCAGGTTTAAGGGTAAGTGTTTTATTCCTACCAAAGAAAAGTTTGTAAATTCCAAAAACTAAAACGGCACCAACTGTCCAAATTAAAACTTTCTTTTTATTTATATTTTCTAAAATCATTTACCCTCCATTATTTTATTTAAATTCGCCAAGGTTTTTCAAACTAAGTTCACCCGCAGACTTTAACAATGCAATCTTCGCGGTATAAAGTCCATATTGTGCAGAAATAAGTTCTTGTCTAGCAGAAAGAAGTTTTGATTGTGCTTCCATAAGGCTTATAATATCACCCTTTCCTGCCCTAAATGAACCAAGTGCAACTTTTTCATTTTCTACGGCACTTTCAAAAAGTTTTTTAGCAATAGACAATGCCTTTACACTTGTTTTATAACCATTATATGCAGTAACAACACTAAGTTCTACATCTTGTTCTAATTGTTTTAATTCTTCCTTGTCTGCAGCATACTGATATTTTGCATTTCGTAAAGAATAAGTATTCTCAAATCCTGTAAATATAGGCATTGTAACCTTTACACCCAAAGCCCAAGAATCTCTATCCCTATCCAAATTATGACTATCTGGATCATCATCATACCATGATTTAGAACCAAATGCAGAAATTGTTGGAAAATATGTTGCACTTGCAGAACGAACATTTGCATAACTTGCTTTAACAGCAGCAGCCTTTGCCTGTAAATCAGGTCGTTTTAACATTGCAATTCTAACAATTTCATCAACAGATTTTGAAATAAGTTCATCCGTTGTATCAGCAAATGTTTGTGAAAGTTTTATTTCTTGTGAAGGAGGAAGTCCCAAATAACTTGCCAATTTTGCATTTGCAACCTTTACAACTTGCTCCTGTTTTGTCACTTGAAGTTGAGCTTGTGCATACGCTGTTTCAGCCTGCAAAGTATCTGCCTTTGATGACATCCCAAGTTCAAATTTTTTACTTGCAAGTTCAAATGATTTCAAACTTGCATCTTCATTAGCCTTTAATGCACCCAATTCCTCAACCGAAGAAAGTGCATCATAATATGCAACAATAGTATTATATGCTACTTGTTGCAAAGTATTATTGTATTGAAAATTCATAGAATTCATAGATTGAAAAGTTTTTTCAACATTAGATTCTCTTTTCCCAAAATCATACAAAAGCCAACTTAATGACAACCCAGCATCAGCACCCTTTCTAATAACTTCACCTGTTGGTTCAACAGTGTAATCTTTTGAATTAGATTTTGAATATTCTGCACTTGCAGAAATTTGTGGAAGATATGATCCCAAAGTTCTTTTGTATGCAGTTTCACCAACTTTTGTTGAAAGCCACGCTTGTCTTGTTGTTGGATTATTACACATAGCAAGTTCAATCACATCAGCCAAACTCAAAGCATCCTTTGTAACATCTTTTGAAATATTACAAGAATTACTTATTGATATATTTTTATTTTCTACATTTTCACCAGCCATAGCATTTGTTGATAAAAGCAATGCCAAAGCAAATATTGATACTTTTTTCATTAAAATACTCCTTAAATCTATATTGGAAAATTATAGTTTAAAAAGCAACTTCTGTCAAATTATTTAAACTCCTAATACTATATTTTTATTATTTTTGTCATTTACTTAACAAAAAGAAAAAATAAAATACAAAAAGCCCCCTGATACCAGAAGGCTACTATATACATAAAGGTAAAATTAATTTGCTGAATTTATAGCATCAAGACATTCTTTTGCCATATCAGCATCTTTTGAAACTTTTGCAATCGCAGTTGCAGAAAGCACTGTTGATGCACCAGATGTTCCAGCAGTAACACCTGCCAAAATATTTGTTGTCAAATTCAATGCCTTTTCTTTCTTTTTTCCAATTTCAGAATTGTCATTTCTTGTCTTATCAGTATTTGCTAAAACAGATGTAACAGTTCCAGCACCCGCAGTTCCAACTCCAATAGCAGATACTATTCCTGATGCAGTCATAGATGTTGCAACTTTTTTCATATTATC
>AUXO011241313.1_pt1 | contig 13235 bp, 10 predicted proteins | sample 768731 | NCBI WGS metagenome assembly AUXO01 (sample SAMN02715735, study PRJNA202380) | gut metagenome | biome: sheep rumen | host: Ovis aries | place: New Zealand: Palmerston North
CTTCTCTCCTATAAGTCCGGATTCATGTGCTCCGATAGGATTAAAATAGCGAAGCAATACTACTGACATATCTGGGTCTGCTACGCAGACATCTTTCAATATCTGCTCTATCATATATTTAGTCCAGCCATATGGATTTGTACAACCAAGTGGACCGGATTCTTCTGTAAATGGGACCTCTTCGACTAAGCTATAAACTGTTGCTGATGAGCTGAAAATGATGTTCTTCACACCGTGTTTTTTCATTGTTTCCAGCAGCGCCAGTGTTGAATCAAGGTTGTTACGATAATACTCTATAGGTTTTTCAACAGATTCCCCAACAGCTTTGAATCCTGCAAAATGGATAACTGCATCTATATCTTGTTCCGAGAAGATTTTATCTAATGCTTCGCCATCTGTAACATCTGCTCTATAGAACGTGGGTCTAACATTCGTAATCTGTTCTATCCTGTCTACAACAGACTCCTCGCTATTAGATAAATCATCTACAATGACTACATCATAACCTGATTCAATCAACTCTACCGCAGTGTGTGATCCAATAAATCCTGTACCACCTGTCAATAATACTTTGCTCATTAATACACCTTCAAAAGATTAAATATTTCTCCAAATCATTAACTATACTTTTCTCGATCAATTCTGCCGCTTCTTTATTATCAGCTGTAACACTGACATATAATTTCAATTTTGGTTCTGTTCCACTTGGTCTAACTACAACACTGCCTGATTCTGTGATAAACTTTAATACATCTGATTTAGGTAGCCCATTCAGACCTTGTGTATAATCTTCTATTTGAACTACTCTTTGTGTTCCTATCATGTCTAAACCATTATGAAATAAGCCCATGATATCCTGCATTCTAGTCATTCCAACAGAGCCATCAAATTCATATGAATGAAGTGTATTATGACAGAATCCATACTTACAATATAGCTCTTTCAATTTATCCAAAAGACTAATATTTCTTGTCTTATAGTATGCGAACATCTCGCAAATCATGAAAGCAGCATCAACAGCATCTTTGTCACGGACATATGAGCCAGTGAGATATCCATATGATTCTTCGAAGCCGCATATGTAGTCGTTTTCACGGCCTTGAGCTTCAAGTCTTCCAATAGTCTCACCAATAAATTTGAATCCAGTTAGAACATTGATTGTTTCAACCCCGTAATTTGCTGCTATTTTCTCTGCAAGATCCATTGTCACAATCGTTTTCACAAATACCGGATGCTCGGGCATTTTGCCATGCTTCTGTCTCTGACTGCAAATATAATCAAGTAGGAGTAGACCAACCTCGTTGCCTGTAATAAGCTGATATCCCTCCACTCCCTTGACAGCGATCCCGCAGCGATCAGCATCTGGATCAGTTGCCAAAAGCAGGTCTGCGCCAGTCTTATCGCAGTATTGAAGGCCTAGTTTCATTGCTTCTCGAATCTCAGGATTCGGATAAGGACAAGTCGGAAAATGCCCATCTGGGTTCTTTTGTTCTTCGACCACTGTAATATTAGTAAACCCCGCTTCCCTCAGAGCTCTAGTAACTGGCTTGAGGCCAGTTCCATTAAGTGGTGTATATACTATATCTAAATTACGGTCGATCTCATCTCCGAACAGGACAGACTGGTCTTTGATCTCATTAATGAATCCTGTATAAACATCTTCTCCAATGTATTCTATTGTTCCATCTTCAATGGCCTTGCCGAAAGCACACTTTTTTATATCATTAAAGATATCGACCTTTTGTATTTTATCAAAGATTTCTGCAGCTGCTTCTGTTGTTATCTGGCAGCCATCTGATCCGTAAACTTTGTATCCGTTATATTTAGATGGATTATGAGATGCTGTGATTACTATACCTGCAGAGCATCTTAGTGCTCTTACTGCATAAGAAAGACATGGTGTCGGCATCAATTCTGGGAAAATATATACCTTTATTCCATTTGCCGCAAAGACTTCAGATGCAATCTTGCTGAAAACATCAGATTTGATCCTGCTGTCATATGCAATTGCAATGGAACGATTTCCTAAGAATTCATTAATCACATAATTAGCAAGACCTTGACTAGCTTTTGCTACAGTATGGACATTTATACGATTTGTTCCAGCACCAATAATGCCACGCAAGCCACCAGTACCAAACGATAGATCGCAATAAAACGAATCTTTTATCATCTGCTCGCTCATTGAATGCAACTCGCCTTGCAATTCAGTATCAATTCGTGGATCACGACACCATTTTTCATATTCCGATTGTATCTCTAATTCACTTCTCATATAATGCCTTCAAAGTTTAATCTCTATTAATTATTCTTTATTCTTAATTGTTTTTTCCTGAGTTTCTCGAATCTTACAACAACTTATGGTTATAGCTATTAATTATTTGATTCACTTTATCATCTAATAATTAAAAGTTCTCCCAATCCCAATCTAATCGTTCAATATCTTCTTCTGTCAGTTCTGTTCCTATTTGTACTTCAATAATATGGAGCTCTGTGATTGCTCTTACTGCATGTTTATCGCCTGGCTCAATAAAAACATGGTTTCCTCTTGTTGCTGGTAGAATATTACCATTGATTATTATTTCTCCTTCTCCATCAACGACCGTCCACAACTCCGATCTAAACCGATGTCTTTGGTATGAAATATGTTTTCCGGCTTCAATAACAAGATGTTTTGTTAATGAATTGTTACCATCTGACTGGATTCTATAATCAAGAACTTCATACTCTCCCCATATTCTTTTTTCAACCATAGGTCTTTTGTCAATAACATAATCCTTTAGTTTATCGCTTTTGCTCTTTTCTGTTACAAGAATTCCATCTGGTGTCGCAACTATGGCCAAGTTCTTTGCACCTAGAGCTATTAAAGGAATTTGAAGCTCATTAATTACATGCGTATTATTACATTCTACCGCAATTGCATTTCCAGAGACATCATCCGACATAGCTTCTGTCAATGAATCCCATGTTCCTAAGTCTTTCCACATGCCATGGTATCGTATGACCTGAATTCTTTTTTCCTTCTCGACAACTGCATAGTCAAAAGAAATCTTCGGGAGATTGTAATAATTGTCAAGCAAATCTTGATAAGAATTTACTCCGAATTCACGTTTAGCTATTTCAAGGATATAATCTATTTTAAATGCAAAAACACCACTATTCCAAAGAGCACCTTTCGCAATATATTCCTTTGCTTTCACCCGGTTGGGTTTTTCTTTGAACTCTTTGACAATACTTATTTCAGAACATGTTTCCGGAATAATGTATCCATATTTTTCACTCGTATACGATGGATCAATGCCCATTAATGCCAAGTTGTAATCCTTAGATTCTGCAATACTACATAATGTTTTTATCATAGTAAAATAATTTGCTTGAACATAAGGGTCTACAGGGCATACTGCCACAACCTCATCACTACTTACATTTCCAACGTCATGAAGATATGCTACTGATAGGGCAATGGCTGGGAATGTATCTCTCCTGCATGGTTCAATTGATATGCCCACTTTTTCTCCAAGTTGCCCTCTAATAAGTGCAACTTGATTGCTTGATGTTGCTATGGTTATGTTTGCATCATTGTCGAGATCAGTAATCATACGATACATCCTCTGTACCATTGATTCATGACTTCCATCGTCTTTTTTAAATATTTTCAAGAACTGCTTTGATCGCACCTCATTTGACAATGGCCAAAGTCTTTTCCCTGATCCTCCAGATAATAGTATTACATTCATTCTTAAACCCTCACGCTTAGCAACTTGCTCTATTCATTAACTGATAAATTTTCTCTACAGTCTTTTTAGTCCCATGACCATATTCAGTAACATATTTACTTCTAAAAGCATTTACTATATCAACAGACTCCGAACAAGGTTCTTTTTTGATCAATGATAATAGTTCACTTTCAGTTATTTTCCCACCTGGTAATGCTTTTGATAAATCAAAATACATTCCTCTCTTCTTTTCATAAGTATCATAGTCATACGCAAATATAATAATCGGCCTACTCAAGATTGAATAATCAAACATTATGCTTGAGTAATCTGTTATCAACAAATCAGAAGCTATCATTAAATCATTCAATTCAGGATAATTAGATACATCTATAGAAAACAAGCCGTCAATATTATTCGCAAATAGTCTATTGACCTCATAATGACACCTAATCAAAACCTGAAATTCACTTCCCAGTTCTTCCTTCCACCTGTTTAAATTAATAGGCGGCTTAAGAATACAATTCAATCGCGAATCTCTCTCATATTCTCTAAACGTTGGAGCATAAAGAATTGTTTTCTTGGAAAGATCCAACCCAAGCTTTTGTTTAGCTAGTTTCTTCTTTTCCTCTGAACAAAATGCTAGAAGATCATTCCTTGGGAGTCCGCTTAGGATAAAGTTCCCTCTTGGTATACAAAATGCTCGGGAAAAAACATCAATATCATATTGTCCTTGAGCACATTGAACATCGTAACCATACTTAACATTCTTTTGATTTCCAGGAATATCAGCTCCCATTAGTTTTAAAGGTGTACCATGCCATGTATTAATATAAACATTTTCTTTCTTCTTAAATAATAAACCTCGACCAATACCAGAATTCGTAATCCAATATTTGCTTTTGAGTGCAGTAATAAAATAATGGATGTTATCTGTTTTAATTTTTGTTCCCACAGGGATTTCAAATTGTTCTGGATTATGAAATGCCCAAACAAAACTGAAATCTTTAAATCTCGGATCCTTAATCATATATTCATAAATAGCCCTTGGACTATCATCGTATTTTTTCCCTCCGTAACTATTGAACAGAATCATTTTGGGATCTATCGATACAAATATACTTAAAGCGCGAAGTGCATTATTACCGAGAAAATTAAAAACACTCCTGGCTAAAGGATAATTTTTTACTATATTCATTATCGCGTTTTTCATATAAAATCCCTTCTACGCTTATATATGTTCATGTGCATGATTTAAATAAAAGCGTTCTAATTGTTTTGCAGTTTCTGTGATGTTATAGCCACTACTGGTAATTTCTTGAATCGGACTAGTTCTGCATTCAATATTTTTCTTCGCTATCAAAATAGCTGTATTTGCCCATAGGCTATCATCATCATTATTGTTCAACCACTTGAGCAAGCTCGTAACTTGAACCTCTTTAGAAATAGTATCTGAAAGTACACAAGGCAAACCTGTTGCTTGTGCTTCAATTATTGTCACAGGAAGCCCTTCCCATAAAGAAGGAAATACAAAACAATCAAATCCTTGTAACAGTTGAGCAACATCACTTCTTATACCTAAAAAAGAAATGCGATTACAGCCACCCTTTTCTTTAATATATTCTTTTATCAGTTCACCTTTTGTGCCATCTCCAACCCAAAAGCACTTAATGTCAGGGTTTATTCTTGTAGCTTCCAGAAAAATATTCGCAATCTTAATAGGATTCTTTTGATCTTCAATTCTACCGACTGTGCACAATGCTATTTCATTTTCATTGATTCCCAAATCATTTCTTATTGCTTGTCGTTTGGTTTTATAGTAGGAGAAAACATCTAAATCTATACCATTATTGAAATTAGAGTATTTATTGCTGTTAAAAACCCTCTTTCCATAGCGATCTAGGCCAGCTTCTGACGAACACCCAAAGAAATAATCTGCAACAAATCTAGTGGGATAAGCCATCATGTTATATACTTGCCCTCTTAGAGAAAGAACACCTTTAGTGTTGTGCGAATGTGCAATCGTATATAATCCATTTCTTTTTGCTGCACGCAAGTACAGTGCCGCACTGCTTCCCAAATGTCCATGTGCAATTGTTATTTCAGGATGGTTTCTGAAAAAAGCATCACATTGATCATAGTATTGTATCCAATTCCTCCCATTAAACTTTTTTATCCTATAAATCCGACCACCTAAAGAAACAATCTCATCTTCATAAAGGCACTTCTCTTGTGTATGAACCAAGAAATCGAATTGCACTACATCTCTATTTATTTTTCTGTATAAATTCATTATCATTGTTTCTGCCCCACCACGGTTCATTGATCCAATGATATGAACAACCCTAATTGCACTCATGTTATACCTTTCTTTTGAAGCGATTAATACTCTTCATTACTACTGTAGATAATTCATTTCTATTTATTGCAACAAAAACTGTTCCAAGAACAACTGAAGTAATCAAAATATTGAAATCCATCGTTACAAGTATTGCATGAAGAATAACTATTAAGGAATTCACAATGAACCTTATCCAAGAAATGTCAATTCTTAAATATCTATTCATATCAAGTACTCGTAAAATGGTTAAAACTATATAAGATATCAATGTACTGACGGCAGCTCCAATCACTCCAAACATATTAATCAACACATAGTTAAGTACTATATTTAAAAATGCTGCGACCATCATAGTATTCATACTATTAACAGACTTTTTTATTGCTCCATACAAGCCCCCATAATAAACCGATATGGCAGAAAAGGCAGCACTAACTAATAGGAGCGGAACAAATCTCCAAGACTCTCCAAAATCATTTGCAACATATATTCTTATAAATGGTTTCATTATTGAGTTAAGAAATATACATGCAAAGAAAATGCTTATATAGTAAACCGTTAGTACGTTTTTATAAAAAGTTCTGTCGTTAGTGGACTCTACTTCTCTAATTGAAGATATTCCCCATGATTGTTGAAAAATAGAGATAAATACGTTAATCAGGGAAGGTATTTTTGATGCTAGTGTATATAATCCGAGTGCATTCTGCCCAATCATATACTCTAGCATAAATTTATCTGACGATTGTACAACACCCCAGGATATATTATTAATTGCTAGAGGTGCCGAGTATTTTATCATTTCGATCAACAATGATTTGTCAAACGTTGCCCGTCGTAATCCGGCCCATATATGTTCAAAGATGAAACAAAAAACAAATGCAATTAAGAAAGATATGTTTGATGCGAGTAGATATCCTTGAACCCCCATATGAAATACTGCTAGTAAAACTACACTTGATATTCCTATAACCAAAGTTTGAAGTATGCTGACAATTGAAAACATTAGATTATGATCATTTGCTTTCATATAATTCAGCTCAACATTATATGCAATGTATAAAAGAATATTCCAATATAAGTACCATCTCCACTCTGCAATAGGCGAGTAGAAACTCGAAAAGTACACAACTATTAGTCCAATAATTGCATCCGCAAGGGTAATGAGCGCGCCTATCAATAGAACGTTTTCCTTTTTCGCTCCTTTTGATAAACCAAACCTCATTATCCCATCAAAAATCATCAGCGAAATTATTGGAACTATTATCTGTGATAGAGTAAACACCAGTTCAGCAACACCATATTCTTCTGCAGTCAAAAAATTAGTATATAAAGGGACTAAGATAAAAAGAATTATCTTAGATCCAAATTTCCCAACTGCAAAAATAGCAGTATCTTTAACTAGTACATCATACTTAGAAGACAATTAATAACAACTCCTTCACTCACTACAAAACCTGTTAAATCAGACCTCCATATAAGAAATAGCACATGAACAATTTCCTAAATGTGAAAAAAGCTAAAGGAACTAAAAATATGATTACAAACTCCTTTTTTTTCTTGTTGCTCAAATCACAATAAATCTCACTAGCGAATATAAATACAGGAATATAAAGCAATTCAGCAAATCTCCATGCCCATGGAGTTATTGCTGTTAATAATGTTGTCACCACAACTATTACAAGCAATATATAATAGGCATAATAGTTATCATTTATTTTGTTATTCTTCACCTTATTTTTTATGCAATAGTATAACAGCCAATAAAAAGGTATCCCCTTTATAATCGACAATGCGATAGTATTATTATTTTCGAATGCTCCCGTAGCATCAACATAAATGCTAAGTTGAGTTTGTAAACTTGGGATTATAGATGTAATGATCTGGATAGCTTGTCTAGTAGCAACTTCAAATCCTACTATGAATATGAACAGAACCACATACATCGAGTACCTTACAATTCTTCTATCCGAAAAGATGATTAAAACATATATTGGAACAAGGATCCATGCTACTTCATGAAATAGAATTGCTAATACTAGTGTAATAACTGCAGGTATTTTACGATTTTTTAACATGAACGCTATTGAAACGGCCGCAAATGCAGTTGCTAAAGCTTGTTTAATTTGATAACAACCATAAAGCAGACATTGACTTAGTCCTATGCATAACAATGTCATAAACCTAACATTTAACGGAAGTTCAAATATATTGATAGCAATCATTATTACTACAACATATATAAATGCTGCAACGCAGAAGAAAAGATAAGGGTTATTAGAAATGTGATTCAACAATTTCATTAGATAGTAAACTCCCATAGAATTTACTGGATTAAATGCATTCTTTTCATAAAAAAATGCATAATAAGAGCGGTCCTGTAAAAACTCATTTAGAGGGCCACAAATGAAGGAATAAAAAGCCTCGAACAATCCTAAAAATATGATAGAAATGATTGCAATATTTTTTCTACCACCAATAGAACCAACGGTACTATTCCCAATAACTATTTTTGTACTTTTAAAATGAAAATAGCATCCAAAAAATAGTAGTGCAAATATAATTAGTATATGATATGAAATTTTCAGCAGATATACGATATAAGTCATTTTAGTTATTCCCTTGTCTTTCGGAGCACAATCCTCTTGTGCATTTAATCAATCCTAATTGTCAAAAGCAAATCCCGATGATCTATATAAAGCCTTCAAATGTTCAACTACTGTATTAAACTCAAATTGCTTAATATTGGAGGATGCAGCTTGCACTTCTCGTTCTGCAAGTTCTTTATCCCTTACTAATATCATTTTATTAGCCAATTCATTGACATCATTCGGATCAAACAACAGCTCACTATTTGGAAGCAAATCGGTATTGCCTCTAATCCGAGAAGCAATACACGGAAGGCCTACAGATATAGCTTCCATTAGAGATGCCGGCAATCCTTCCCGAAATGATGCAAAGACAAAACAGTCTGAAGATTTCAAGACTCGTATAACATCATCGCGAAACCCCAAAAAAACAATTTGTTTATTGAGGCATTTTTCTCGAACTATCTTTTCCAGATTTTCTCGTTCTTCTCCATCGCCACAAATAAGGAGTTTCGAGTCGTCACTTTTTATTGTTGAGAAAGCGTTTATAATAGTCTCTATATTTTTATTTCTATCAAGTCGTCCGGTTGTTACATAGATATAATTATTCTTATCACTTTCACATTCTTCTTTTGTGTCAACATACTCTTTTCTAATTGCTTCCAAATCGATACCAACACCAGGTATGTATACACATTGCCCTCCATTTTTTAATTCAAAAGTGAGTGATAAATCGTAATCTTCACGATTAATTGTTACTAATCTATCGCAGTACTTTGCAAGATACTTCTCTATTGGATAGTAAAGCATCCAGTTTTTTCTCGGTGCATTTTGCCAAAAATGAAACCCATGCGCTTGATATATAACAAAAGGAATCCTTGCTTTTTTTGCACAAAGCCGACCTACTACTCCACCTATTGGCGTATTGCAATGAACCATATCATAGCGTTCTTTTTTCATTAATTGTAGTAGCTTGTTATATGCTTTTATATTTGCAAGAGATAATGGATTTCTCTCGAACGGTATATGTACCAGTTTAATACCGTAAGATGAACAATCATCAGTATACTCGGGTTCTGCCATACTAGTATTACATGCTAATGTGAACTCCATTCCTAGCTCTTTCGCAGCCACTATTGCTGACTTCATAAAGCTGTTTATTCTTTTCCCCGACAAACTTGTAACATATAGTAATCTCATAGGTTTCCTTATTTATCCTTCTATCATTAATAATTCTTCAAGTCTTTCTTTAGCTCCTGCCGCTGAATATTTCTTTAAGCCATATTCATAAGCATTTCTACTTAACTCTTTAAGACGATCTTGATCCATTCTACTTAAACTCTTAATCTTACTTGCAAACGCAACAATATCCCCTGAAGGAATTAAGAATCCACTATATGCATCCTCCACCTGCTCTGATACGGCTCCAACGTCAAATGCAATAACAGGTCTGCTATAACGATATGCATCTATAATAACTCCTGATTGAGTTGCTGAATTGTATGGCAATATTACACAGTCTGAATGTAAAAATGCCTCGGCCATTTTATCATCACTTACATATCCGTTATCTAAATAAACATTCCTTTCATGTGATAATAATTCGACTTCCTCTTGCATTGATTCATCAACACGTCCAATTACGTCGAACTTAACATCACTACATTCTTTAACTATTTTAATCAAATTATCTATACCCTTATACTTATTAATGCGTCCAAAGAACAAAAAGTGTTTAGTGTATTCTGGGTATGTGTATTTAGGAAATCTTTTCCATAAATCAATTGTTATAACATTATTCTCAGGGACTTTGTATTTATCTGTAATAACACTCTTAAACTTTTGATTACAAATAACAATATATGAGGACAATTTGCACACAACCTTGTTCATATACTCTACCTGACGTACCTGCCTATCACCGTCATGAGGTATAACATCGTGTATCATTTGTATTATGGTCAGTTTTTTTCTAAACTTTAACATTATTGGCAAATTCCAAACATGAAGTGACTCAAAAAAAATTACACTAAACTGTTGTTTCTTGATCCACCTAAGAATTGAAACAATACTTTTAATGTCAAATGTTTTTTTCTCGATTCCTGGTTTGTTTGGGCAACAAATCGTAAAAACTTGATTATTTATATTAATTGGCACTTTAACAGAGTCGGACATCATTATCCAAATATCATGATCAGGATAAAGTGTTTCATACATGCTCAGTGCAATATCTTGATGATCAGCGTTATTAGAAAAAGTGACGATAAGTAGTTTTTTTTGCATATCTCTTCCCTTTCAAATATTTGAAAATGTATTGTTCTTCCAAATAATTATTGTAGCTTATGTGAATCAAGTGCCGTTGTCTGATCTATTGAAACGCCTTCTGTACTTTCTGGCAAGAATAGAATTTTTACAGTTGCAAAGATAATAGTTAAGTCTTCGGCAATATTAGAATTGGCAATATACTGAAGATCCATTAGCAGTTTATCATATGGAGTAGTATTATACTTTCCAAATACTTGTGCTCTTCCAGTTAACCCAGCTTTAGCTTGTAATCTGAGCCGAAACTCAGGCATTTCTTTTTCATAAATCTGTGCAATTTCTGGGCGCTCCGGGCGAGGCCCCACAATAGACATGCTCCCCTGTAATATGTTAATAAGCTGTGGAAGTTCATCTATTCTGCATTTTCTGATGAACTTGCCAACTGGAGTAATTCTATCGTCATCTTCTCCTGCAGATAATCTGGCAATACCATCCTTTTCTGCATCCATTCTCATGCTTCTAAATTTATATACCTGAAATTCTTCACCGTTCTTAGTTAATCTCACTTGTTTATAAAATGCCGTTCCACCGTCTCTCTTAATTAAAAATGCAACCACAATCATTAAAGGGGATAGCAAGAGGAGTGCAACAACGGATACCACAATATCAAAAGCCCTTTTAATAGCTAGATAAAAAGGTGATGGATTGTATGTTTCCAAAGCTAACATCGGCAAATGAAACATGTTTATTGACTCAGCGCCACTCAAAATCACATCACCTATTCGGGGTATAACATAAGCCCTTTTTCCATTTAATACACAATGTTTAATAATCTGATTTCTTTCATGGCTATGAACACCACACAGGAAAACAACATCTATCCCACTAAGAGTTCCCTCAATATCTCTTATACAATCAACAATGTATACTTCCTTTACTACATTAAACCTTTTTTCCATGCCATATGAGCTAACTAAATCATTCAATGACTCTCTCATGTCCCATACAACAATAGTCCTTGCTGGTTCCGTCCATTTGTAATACACACTATGAGCAAGGACTGACCAAAGAATGGCCGTCATAATTTGTATTCCTAAAAGGATTAGTAATGGCCATAGCACGGGGAGTCGTTTTGCAAGTAAAAAGATGATTATGAACATTATTGCATCAGTAAAAAGCAGCGCTAGAAGTTGGCTGTAAATAAGCTCTGATGCATTCGGTACTGAAATACGAAAAGCCGAATATGTTCTTCCAAAAGCAACAAACAATACAATAAAAATTAATATAACGACGGATATTCCCTTCCAGCCATAGTACATAGCCAGTCGTTGTGAATAATATGGACCCCAAGCCAACGCAAACGGTAAAGTTATTAAAATAACATTGATAGCCTTCACTAATTCAAGCCACAATTTATGCTTTTGCTTTTTATTATCCGAATACATTTCTTTCTCCTGTAAATACTCTATTTGAGAGGATCTGTATCAATCTCATCATGAGATAGTTTAGATTCCGCGCTTTCTTCCGCATTTGCATCATATAAGTCTTTTTTAATTTGAGTACTTGATATTTCTGGTGTTCTAGAAAGGTAAACAACATCGACGCCTTCTTCTTCTAAAAAGTCAAACTTTCCAGCCCAGTCATCACCAATAACAAAGGTGTCAATTTTATATTCTGTAACGTCTTTTCTCTTTTGATCCCAGCTCTCCTCAGGTATAACTAAATCCACATACCTTACTGCCTCAACAAGAGCTTTTCTTTGTTCATATGTAAAATAGCACTTCTTGTTTTTTTGATTCCAATTAAACTCATCCGTAGAAATAGCTACTATTAAATAATCCCCTAACGCTTTAGCTCTTCTTAAAAGATTGATATGTCCATAATGAAGTAAGTCAAATGTTCCATAAGTGATAACTCTTTTCAATGCATGTTTCTCCTTGTTTTTCTATATATAGTTACAGTCACAATTAGGTGCGTTTAAGGCACACAAAACACCTGCAGAGTTTAAACCTCTACAGGTGGTCTGCTTATTATCCTCCATTCTGTTATTCAAGTACTAACTGCCTGCTCTGTTTGTTGGTCAAAAGTGAGCATATAAGAAGCCGTTTTGACCTTCAAACCGCCTGGGTACCTTGAATCTGCTATGAATTTGAGATAATTGAACAGACCCACCCAATTCAGAGGTGTTTGAAAATCAATGATTTCCTATGTTGCTCTTAATATTAGACCAACGCCAACAATTGTCATATCACCCTTAAGAATATTAATTAACTGAGGTAATTCATCAAATCTAATCGCTCTAATGACTCTCCCTACCTTAGTAATACGAGG
>AUXO013135978.1_pt1 | contig 13235 bp, 10 predicted proteins | sample 768731 | NCBI WGS metagenome assembly AUXO01 (sample SAMN02715735, study PRJNA202380) | gut metagenome | biome: sheep rumen | host: Ovis aries | place: New Zealand: Palmerston North
GAGCAGTTGGCAGCTCGTCGGGCTCATAACCCGAAGGTCGTAAGTTCGAGTCTTACCCCCGCAACCATTTCAAGCATTCGATAGTATAAATCGAATGCTTTTATTGTTGGTTTTCAATAAAAATGATAACATTCCTATAATGCAACGTTTTAGAGTTTATCCCTAAAAAAATAAAATTTTCTACATACATAAAAGAATTCTTGTCTTACAGTGAAACTACACAACAACACTTTTGACAAGTTATGTAAATTGATGTATAATAATATTAATCAGATTTTACCCTCTATGGGTTGTTTGAATTAAAAGTTCCAACCAGTCAAAGTGCTATTGCACAGAAAGGAAAAGGTACCATGAACATCAACATTCTAGAAGAAATGAAGGACAACTGCCGCCGTGCCATGTATCAGGAGGATCTGAGCCGCTCGAAGAAAGAGGTTTACGACGCACTTGCAAGTCAGTTTAACCGTCTTATGGAGACCATCGAGGAACAGAACTCTATTCTTCGCAATATGGCCGCCCTGTCTCAAGAAGCCGGTAACTATACTCTCTCTGCAGATATGGAATCTTTGTGCAGACAGCTGAATTCAGAGCATAGTCTCTTAGAAGAAAGTAAAAGAGCATGCCGCTATGTTGCTAATAAGTGAGTGTCCTTACCAAACTACAAGACGATGATGTCAATAATCGCCCACCGGATATCCGGAAGGCGATTATTTTTTATCTTTCAAAAAGTTATTGTCATAAATTTCTTAACTCTTTCTTATTGCATATATCAATTTTATTTTAAAATCTTTATATATTTTAAATTTTAATATATTCTTTTATTTTATTGAATTTATTCTCACCTATGCCACTAACTTTTTTAATATCTTCTATACTAGAAAACTTTCCATTTTGCTTTCTATATTCAATAATACTATCTGCTAATGACGCTCCTATTCCTGGCAATTTTTGCAACTCTTGGCCATTAGCTGTATTTATATTCACACTTAATCTTTGTGTTTTTTCTTTTTCTCCATAACTTTCACCTTCATCTCTATTTTCCCCTATCTCGGGAATAAAAATTTTTTTCTCATCTTCTACTTTTTCTGCTAAATTTATTTTGGTTAAATCAGCATTTTCTTTTACACCACCTGCCTTTTCTATTGCATCTATAACCCTAAAACCGCTATATATTTGTATTACTCCTGGTGAATTAACTGCTCCAGATACATAAACATACATTTCTTGATTTTCAATAACATTATTTGATTTTGAATCTTTAATTTCATTAACACTTAAAAAAGATTCATTTTCAATAATATTTTCATTACTCTTATATATAAAAAAGTAATATCCTGCTAATACTATGATAATTACAATCACTATTATTGCAATTTTATTTTTTTTATTTATTTGATACAACTTATCACGCCCTTTCATTTTTTTATAAAAACTAATTGAATTTTTATAAAAAATAATATATATTATCTTTATAAAAATAATAGGAGAATAAAAATGAAACAAAAAATTGAAAAATTATTAATACTAATGATATTAGTTTTCACTATTTTTGCTGTTCCCAGTTTCGCAGATGATGAACTAAAACTTGGCTCTGAATCTGCAATTTTAATAGATAATACTACCGGGAAAGTTTTATATAGTAAAAACGCAGAAGAAAAAAAATATCCTGCAAGTACAACAAAAATTTTGACAGCAATTCTTGCAATAGAAAATTGTAGTTTAGATGATATAGTAACCGCTAATTATGAAGCAATATCTATGGTACCTGCTGGCTATTCTGTTGCAGAATTACAAGTTGGAGAGCAATTAACTGTTGAACAATTAGTAGAGATGTTATTAATTAACTCAGCTGATGATGCAGCAAATGTACTAGCTATGCATATTAGTGGATCTATTGAAAATTTTGCTTCTTTAATGAATAATAAAGCAACCGACTTAGGATGTACTAATACAAATTTCACAAATCCAAGTGGAAAACACGACAAAGAGCATTATACAACAGCTCATGACTTAGCAAAAATTATGCAGTATTGCATGAAAAATGAAACATTTAGAAAAATTAGTGGAAATAAATCTTGTATTATTCCATCTACAAATAAATATGAAGAAAGAGTATATACTAATACAAATGAATTATTAGTTGTTGCTACAAGAAATGATGCCAGTAACTATTATTACCAATATGCAATTGCTGGTAAAACTGGTTATACATCTCAAGCCAAAAACTGCTTAGTCGCTTGTAGCAGTAAAGATAACTTTGAACTAACAAGTGTAGTATTAGGTGCTGGTCAAGATTATAGAGGTTTAAGCTATAGATTCTTAGATACAAAAAACTTATTTGAATATGGGTATAATACTTATACTATTAAAAAAATACGAGATGCTGGAGCAATTGCAAAGCAAATAGAAGTTCCAAACGCTACACAAAATACTAAAGATTTAGATTTAATAATTGAAAATGATATTATAGCTGTTATAAAACAATCTGAAATGAATGATGTTATATTACCTGATATAAAAATAATTGACAATTTATCTGCACCAATATCAGAAAATGACTTTATAGGAACAATAACATATTCTATAGACGGTGTAGATTATACGTCTAATCTTAAAGCATCACATTTAGTAAAAAAATTTAATCCAATATTTATAATCATACAACTAATATTAATAGCTGTTTTACTATTCCTTATAGTTAAAATATTTAAATCAAAAAGACCTAAAAAATTAAGAGCAAAATATATATATTAAAAAATAAAGGAGCTTAATATATTTTAAGCCCCTTCTTATTTTATTTAAAATCAGATCCAATTATTATTGTTATATCTGTTTTTGCTGAACTTGATTTTTGATTTTTTATTTCTCCAACTTTTAATGCATCTTTTACGCCTTCTAAATCAGCTTGTTTAACTTCTTTTCTATTTATTATTGTTGTTTTTGTAACAGCAGATGAAGTTGGTCCTTTCTTAGTTACTTTGAAACCTGCTTCTTTCAATGTTTTTTCAGCATCTTGAAGTTTTTGTTCACTTCCAGTTGCATTTAATAATTCTATTGATACATTGCTTGATGTTGCTTCTGTTGATGATGTATTCTCATTACTGTCTTCACCATTTTCTTCATCTTCATTTTCAACTAAATCTCTTTGATAAAATAATTCCTCAATTAACTGTTTAGTTTTTACTTTATCAACAACAAATATACTTACATTATTAGTTGTATTCATGTTTGGAGTACTTCCTGGTAAAGTTTCTGTTAACATATCTTCTGTATCAAATTCTACAGCATATGGAATGTAATCTTTAACAATGTCAAAATTTAAATTTGTTTTTACATTTTCTTCTAGTATATCTAACCATTGCTTAATTTTGAATACATTTTCAATCTTGGCAGTTTGTTCAATTACAGCTTTTATAAATTCTCTTTGCGTTTTCATTCTACCAAGGTCATTGTCACCATATTCTACCGGATAAGATGTACCGTTATTATTATGTCTAAATCTTACAACACCTTCAGCTTGTTCTCCATTTAAAACTTGTTCTCCTTTTTTTATATGGATTGCTAAATTTTGACCTTCATCATCATAATTCATATCTATAGGAACATCAAATTTTACCCCCCCAATGGAATCAACAACTTTTCTAAGTGCATTTGTTTCAATAATAATATAATATTTTAAATCTTCTAGTCCAGTTATTTCTTTTACTTTTTCTAATACTTTCTGCGGATCTTGACTAATTCCATAAATTGAATTTATCTTATTACCTGCAGTTGCTCTACTTGTATTTGTACCAACATATGTATCTCTTGGTATTGATAATAATGTTGCTTTTTGAGTTTTAGGATTATAAGATGCTACCATTATTGTATCTGTTAATTTAGCCTCTATACCATTACTAACTCCTAAAACCAAAACTTTTATTTCTGGCAAGTTCTTTTTAGTGTTTTCGTCATGTCCAATAACAGTTGCTATCATTCCACTAAGTCCACCACCATTTTTTTGTGTTTTATATATAAACCATCCTGCTAGTGCTAGCAAAACTAATAATATTACTATTAATATTTTTTTCCATAATTTCATCTTTTTCTTCGTTTTTTTCTTTTGTTTTTCTTTTTTTTCTTTCAATTTTATTCACTCCTAATTTTTAGATAGCAACAGTATAACATTTTATTTGTTATTTATCAACAAAAAAGACGAATTTCACAAAAAATTCATCTTTTAATAATTTTATTTTATAAATATATCTATAACATTATTATTATACAAAACCCCACCTATAGATGATTTTTCAACGTTTTTGCTAACTGGATTTTGAGGATTTATTCCATCAACAACTTTAATAATTGCTAATGATACAAATATAATTACAAATCCAATTAATAATCCATATATAACTCCTCCAGCTTTATCAAATTGTTTTATTATTGGAAGTTTTGAAATTTTATCAGTAAGAACCTTTATTAAACTTATTCCAATTTTTAATGCTACAAATAATAATATCATTACTCCTATATGTATTATATTAATTGCTAATTTTCTTGATGTTTCTGGTAATATATTATTTTTAGCATCTTCTACTAATTGGCCTTGTATTGTTTGCAAATAATTCTCATTTGAGTTATCGCTATTCTTTGTTGTTATATTTTTTGACACATTTTCATATATAACATTTTGTATTGACTCGTCTATGCTAGTTGCATTTATAATTAAATTTGATATTGGTATATAAAGAATAAGTGTAACAACAATAGCAATAACTGTAGCAAGCAATTTTGTAGCAACTTTTATTAATCCTTTCTTATAACCATATAATATACATAATATTAAAATTGCAACTATTATTATATCTACTACTATTCCCATTTTTTCCTCCTATAAATTAATAATTTCTATTTTATCTCTGTATATAATTCCTGCTATAGAATTAGATAAAACTATATTTGTTATTTCTTGATTTGCAATATATTTTTTACTTAGCCATCCACTTGTATTAACAAAGTCAATTTCTGAACCTAAATTTAATGCAATCATATTTTCATAAGTATAGATATCTTTTGTTACTTCTGATGAAGTATATGTTAAATTATTATTATTGTTAACATTAATTATATTTAATATTGAATTTGCTGTAAATAGTCCTGTAGATTGTTCTTCAATATTTACTATATTATTTTCTAAATCAATAGATGTAAATGTTATTTTTTTATCTGTATTATCTATTAATATATTATCATTTTCATTTTCTATAATGTGTATAGAATCTGCAAACATACAAACTAATTTATTTTTTTCTTGATACTTAATATTTGTTATTAGTTTATTATTATCGCAATCATAAGTCTTTATTATAGCACTGTCTTCATCCTTTTTTTGTGCTTTATCTATTGATATAATTTTTATTTTGGACTGTATCATTGTACCTGAAGTATCAATTTCTGCAATTGCTAAGTATTTGTTATCATTAGATATACTAACATCAACTGTTCTAGTACTAGATAAATATGCATTAAACAGTTCTGTTCCTTCTGTATTATAAACAACTATAACTGTTTTATGTGTATTATCTGATGTTACAACAGCTACGTATCCATTTTTGTTGTTATGTACTTGATGAATAGTGCCTTGTACTGTATTTTCCCATTTTATATCTTTATCTTCAATAGAATATACCTTATTTCCACCTTTTTCTGCTACTACTAAAAATCGATTTGACGAAGTATATACAGGTGAACTTATCTCTAAATATAATTCTTTTTCTTGTTTTGCTAAAGAATTATATATTTTAAATGTATTCTTATTTAAAATTCCAATATATCTATTAAATGCATATATACTTGTATTTGCATCTGAATCTAATTCTATTGTATTTGAAGTATTTTGGAAAACTTCTTTTCTAAATATGTTTTTATCTATCCATTGCCTTGCTCCAAAGTTCAAATTATATAATAATATAGTAGCTATTACTAATGCTATTAATACTAGTACTGCAATTATAGCAATTATCTTCTTTTTGTTAATTTTCTTTTCTTCTGTTTCTTTAAAAAAATCTTCCATTTTTTCTCCTTTTTTTCATCGGGGACGGTCCTTTTTGAAAATCCTAATATCATCCAATTTGAATATTAATTTTTTCAAAAAGGACCGTCCCTAATAAAAATATACCAGTTTTTCTTGTTTTTTTCAAGTATTATGCAAATAATTTTATTATTTGAACAATTCCTATATAACCAAAAATTGGATATAGTATATTTATTAAATTTGAAAATCCAATTTGAGAAACTATAACAGAAGTTATACACATTATTTTAATTATATGTGAATAACTTTTTTTCCCTGTGGAAATATTTTTAACAAATCCACTTCCAATAGATATTGCTGTTGTAGTAATTGCAGAAAGTATTATTATTCCATAAACGCTCTTTAGAAATCTGTTATTTAATATACTAATTATAGGAATTTCAACGTTTTTTAAATCTACATTACTTAAACTTAATACATAAAACAATATAATAGATAATATAAAAATTATTATTCCAGCTATTACACTTATAATAGTAATAGAATTTTTATTTTTAACATATTTTTTTACTGTTATTAAAACCGGTATTAACATTATGCAATTATAACTACAATACAAAATACTATTTATAAAAAAATTGAATTCATTTTTTGTAGAAACAATATTTATATTTGCTGGTTCTTTTCCAATGTAAATAATACCAATTACTGTAATAAAAATAATTATAGATGGTACTAAAGCTTGATTTATTTTTATTAAACCTTTGGCATCTTTTTTTATTATAAAATAACTCAAAACCGCTAATATCGAACTTCCTATCCAACTATTAATTTTAAATTCTTGTTCAAAATACGCTCCAAATCCAGCTACCATTACAAAAAATGTAACAAGCATTAATATATTAATTACATAATTTATTGAATTTTTTAAAAATTCATTTTTGAATTTTACTCTATTGCTTACTAATTCTTTATAATTATTTATTGGGTTATTTTTTACAATTATTAATGTTCTATAAACTACAAGCGAAAATAGAATAGAAGAAATAACTATCCCTAAAAGTCCTTTTTTACCAAACACATAAAAAAAAGTGTAAATTTCTCTTCCAGATGCAAACCCAGCTCCAATAAATGCACCAATAATTACAAATATAACTTTAAAATTATCTTTCATAAAAAAATAAACTCCCATATAAGTTTATGGAAGTTTATTTTTTTTATTCTCTTCTTTTACGTTTAATCCATACAACAATTCCTGCAATTATTATTATAATAGGAAATATTAGTATTATACTCATTATTATTGCATGTTGTTGTTCAGTTGCTGTATATGTCGTTGTTCCGGTATTTTTTCTAACTGTTATATCTTCTTCTCTATTTACTAAATATGATATTGAATTTAATACTAAATCTTTATTAGATGCAAGTTGTACAACTGCAGTTTGGTAATTTTCATTTAATTGTATATCTGAAGCAAAATAATTTTCACCAATTAAAACCAATTTTGAAATTTTAGCTTTTTCTCCTGTTTCTTCATTTGCATCAGCTATTATTTTTTGCAATTCAACTCCTACAAGCATTTTTTCCTTATTTTCACCATTTGTAGGTTTCTCTGTTTGTATTGTAAAATCACTTCTAAAGAATGCATTATCACTTGTAAATAGTAATTCATCTTTTACTACTTTTAATTCATCTAAATCTTCTTGTTCTTTTAAATTAATTTTTGTAGCATTTAAAAATGTTAACCCTGTTGATTTATAAATATCCTTTGTAATTTTGCTGGTTTGTGAAACATTAGGTATAATTATATTTGGAGCTGAAATGATTTTGTCACTATCTGTTTCTAATATTATCCCTTTTTCAAAAGGGTTAACTCCATATAACTCTAATATTTTATTAACATTTGGCATTTCTGTATCTGTTGTAATAGCTGCATTTAGCCATAAAATATTTCCTCCATTATTCACATAATCAGTAATAGCATTTGTTGCAATTTCATCAAAATCTTTATTTGGTGTTGGAATAACTAAAGTATCGCAATCCTCTGGTACTTCTCCCTTTGATAATAAATCCAATATAGCAGTTTCATTTACTTCATTTGAAAGATACATACTTAAAAAATTCATTCCTGCACTTAATTTAAAATCACTATATCCTTCTAAAAAATAAACTTTTGGAACAGTATCAGAAGCTATAGTTAATATTGATAATGTTAATTTTTGTTCAGCTATATTTACATATTCATATGATGATGTATCAAAAGTTTGCAAGTCATTTGGTGATAAAGCTTTTCTTTTGTTTCCACATTCTATTATAATTCCTTGATTTCCATTTTCTATTGAATATTCTTTCATAAAATCTGGTCTAGTATTTTCATCAATAAGTTCTACTTTTATTTTTTCATTTGCATTAGTATATTGTTTTGCTAAATCAATAGTTGGATCTTCTGAACTGTATCCTATAAAATATAAATTAACATCTTTATCCAATTTCTTTAATTTTTCTTTACTTTCATCAGTTAAAGAATATAATTTATCTTGGCTAAAATCTATTGGATTCCAATTTTGTTTTTGACTTATTATAGTAACAGCTATAAATATAGCCACTACAATAGCCATTAATAAAACTGTTAATGTTCCATTAATTAACCACTTTTTCTTTATTATTTGTATAAATTTATTCTCTGGTTTTTCACTCAATTTATTTTCCTCCTATCTCACACTTTTTCTTCTTTGTAAAACAATTATTGTAAGTGCAATAAAAGTTATTGAAAATGCTACTAATGTAATTAAATTTGCTATATCTATCTGACCTGTTATAAATTTAGAAAATACGTTGATTAATGAAAAATTGTATAATGAGTCATTTATAGCGGGTAAATACATATTTAAAACAAAGAAAACAATTGTAATTACACCTGCTATAATTTGATTTTCTGTTAAACTTGATGCAAAAACTCCAAAAGATATATAGCTCATTGCTAACAAGAAAAATCCAAACATACTAACCAATGCTGTTGTTATATGTGGTGTTCCAAAAAAGCATAAAATTATAAAATACATGAATGTGCATAACTCAGTAAGTAAAACAACTAAGCATGCCGCTAAAAATTTTGCTAAAACAACTTTTGTTATACTAACTGGTGCAGTTAATATTAACTGTTCTGTCCCATTTTTTCTCTCTTCTGCAAATGTTCTCATCGTTAACAGTGGTACTATAAATGTTAAAAATGACGCACCTGAATAAAATATATATTCAAAATTTATACTTTGATAATTAAAAATTTCTGCCCAGAAGAAGAAACTAAATGCTAACAAAAATAGTCCTATAAATACATATCCTACTGGTGTTGAAAAATATGTTTTAAATTCTTTTTTTATAATTGCTCCCATTATTTATTTCCTCCTTCAATTAAATTCATAAATGCATCTTCTAATGTTACATCTGATTTTTTCATTTCAAAAATTGTTATATTAGATTTTGCAAATTCTGCAAATAGTGTTTTTCTTATATCTACATCCTTTGAAGTTGAAATTACATACTTTTTAGTTCCATCTTCATTTTCTGTTACTAACTCAATTGTTTCAATTTCTTTAATAGTTTTTGTTACATCTAAAATTTTATTTTCTTTATCTTCTACTGTAACATATATATCATTTTTTCCTGCTACTTTCTTTTCTAGGTTTTCAGGAGTATCTATTGCAACAATTATGCCATTATTTATAATTATTACTTTTTCACAAATCTGGCTAACTTCAGACAAAATATGTGAACTTAGGATAACTGTATGATTTTTTCCTAAATCTTTTATAATTTTTCTTATTTCAGTTATTTGTTTTGGATCAAGACCTACTGTAGGCTCATCTAAAACCAAAATTTTAGGTTCTCCTATTAAAGCTCCCGCCATACTTACTCTTTGCTTATAACCTCTTGATAAATTTTTAATTAATTTATTTTGTACTCCAGTTAAGCTCATATCATTAATTATTTTTTCAATTTTCTCTTTTTTTTCTTTTTTGTCTACTCTCTTTAGTCCTGCCATATAATTAATAAATTCTTTTACTGTTAAATCTGCATATAGTGGGACTCCTTCTGGCATATATCCTATTTGTTCTTTTGCTTTCATAGGTTTTTTTAATGTATCAAAACCATTTATTATAATTTCTCCGTCTGTTTGTTCTATATAACCAGTTATCATATTCATTGTTGTACTTTTTCCAGCTCCATTTGGTCCTAAAAGGCCTACAATTTCTCCGTCATTTATTTTAAAGCTAATATTTTTTATAGCTTCAAAATTCCCATATTTTTTTGTAACATTTTTAACCTCAATCACCAAAAATTCCTCCTTCTCATTTTAACCTATAAAGCATAATAACATTATATTTTTTTAAAGTAAAGTAATTCACAAAAAATTTACATTTCTTTCTAAGTTTATCTTGACACTTGTTATTTTTTGTGATATTATAATTATTGTTATTTAGTAAATGGGTCAGTAGCTCAGTTGGATAGAGCACATGCCTTCTAAGCATGGGGTCGGGGGTTCGAACCCCTCCTGGCTCACCATAACAGTTTTATACAAATATGTATGAAATATCAAACTTATCAGAATATAGCTGATAAGTTTTTTTATTTATACATTAAAAATTAAATAAATATTTAAATCAAATTGTAAAAAAATCTATAAGATTAATACTAAATTAAAAAGTTCTTATACTATAAAAGTATAAGAACTTTTTATTAATTATGTTAGATTATATCTTTAACTATTCTTCTATTTCATTTAGCACTACATTTGTTACAGTATTTCCTGTTATTGTTTCTACTTGTGTTCCTTCATATTGCACTACTTGACCGCTTACTTTTTTTGTTCCAAATGAGTTATGAATTCCTATCATTTTGTGTTCATCATCTGATTCTCCTGCTGCTTTTTCTCTAACAATTCTTTCAATTTTTGTATCTTGCAATGTATTGTCTTTTATTGTAACCATATATTGATTATCATATGATATTACACCTGCGTCTCCTATAATTCCGCCTACTCCTTCAGTTCCTGTTACTGTTACTGCTGGTTCATCTTGAGTATATGTTACTCCTTCTTTTCCTCCAACATAACAATTTTCTATTGTAACAATTGCTCCTCCTGAAATTCCACCAACTTGTTCTGTTCCTGTTATATTAGTTGTTACAACTTTAGAATTTGTAATTGCTACATCAGTACCTGTAAAGTTAGAACCATGTCCTAAAATTCCTCCAACACCATTTGATGTTCCTATTACTGAAGAATCTGTTACTGTACATCCAGAAATGTTGTTTCCTGAAAATCCTGCTATACCACCAACATGCACAGCTCCGCTTATTGTTGTATTCATTACATTACAATTTTTAATTATATCGCCACTAGCATTTTGTTTTACTTGAATAGCTATAATTCCTCCTGTTTCTGAACCATTTGCTGTTAATGTAGAATTACTTACATTACATGAACTTACATTTCCAGCAGATACACCTACTACTAATCCTGCATATCCTCTATTAGAAGACATTGTTATTCTATTAAGTGTTATTCCAGTTAAATTACTTTCTGCTGATTCAGCAAATCCTATTGTACCAACAGTATTTGAACTATTACCATTAATTGTAACATCACTAATATTAGCTGTTGTTACTTTTACTTTACCCATTCCTAATAGAATTCCAGTATGTTCGTTGTTTCCTGAAATAATATTAGCTCCTGTTGTAGATTTATTTATAGTTACATCATTAAATTCTGACATTGCTACTGCTGAACTATTTGACATTAACGAACTTGATTTAGTTACTATTCCTATCATTCCACCTGTTTTTCCTGAAGCTTTAATATCTATATCTGTCATTGTAACATTAGATACTATTGGATTCATACATTCTCCTACAAGTCCTCCTGCATTTACGCCATATGTAGTTTCCATCTTTAATTTATTAACTGTACTATCTTTTATTTCTAAATTAGATAAATCTATACTTCTTCCGTTATTAATTTCATTTGTAACTAATCCTATAAATCCTCCAAATGTATAACCAGAATTTAATTTTAGTGTTGTATTACTTGTATTAACATTATCTATAACTGCATTTGGTGTTAATCCTATTAATCCTCCAGTATGTCCTCCACTTGTTACACTTATTAAATTAGTATCAATATTTTTAACAGTTAATTTAGATGCTGAAATTCCAACTAATCCTCCTGTACATCCACTTGTAGCATTATTAATTGTTATGTTAGAAATATCTAAGTTTTGTATTAAACCTGGTGTACTTAATCCATAAGTATTCAATACTCCATATAAACCACCTACATTAACATTTCCTGAAGTTACATTAATTGTAATATTATTAATTGAAGATTCTTTAATTAACTCTTCACTTACTAGAGAAATTCCTACTATTCCTCCTGCATTTGATGCTGGACCTGCTATGTTCATTGTTGAATCTTGAACAGTACATCCTTTTATACTTGCTCCTTTGTACCATGTATATCCTAGAACTCCGCCATTAGATAAAGCATTTGAATTCATTATACAATTTTTAACAGAACAATTAGTTATTGCTGGCTCATAATTACTTCCTGCAATTATTCCTCCAAATGCAGCCCCACTGCTTGTACTTGCATTTCCTGTAAATGTCATATCTATATTTTCAACAGTACATTCATCTATAACTACTGCATGTTCACCAACTGGGTTTTCGCTGTTATGTGAAGTACCTGTTATACCACCCATTTGAGTTGCTGCTCCTTCTATTTTAGCTCTTTTATTTACACCTTTAACATTACAGTTTTCTATATTTATGCCACTTCCAATTTCGCCTGCAATTCCTCCAATTTGACCGTGAGAATTGCTTAATTTTATATCTGTATCAATAACATCACAATTTATAATTTTAGCAGTTGCATTATTTAAAACATTACCTGCAATTCCTCCAGCATTTCTAATATTATCTGCATTAATTTCACAATTTCTTACAACACTATTGTTTATTCTAGTAGTTAAATTTGTTTCTCCTACTATTCCTCCAATAGAATCATTTCCATTGTAATTTTCACTTATTAATTCCATTTTAGTATTCTCAACTAAACAATTATTAACTTCACTTACATTAACATCACTATAACTTCCTCCACCAGCTACAATGTTATAAATTCCAGAAGTATTTCCTGATCTAGAATACATTTTACTATTAG
>AUXO010265777.1_pt1 | contig 13234 bp, 9 predicted proteins | sample 768731 | NCBI WGS metagenome assembly AUXO01 (sample SAMN02715735, study PRJNA202380) | gut metagenome | biome: sheep rumen | host: Ovis aries | place: New Zealand: Palmerston North
CTCAACAACGACAACAGTTCGCTAGTTAATGGTGACCAAAATAATGATAACACCATCAACTCAGCCGACGTGACAGCCGTGTATAAGATAATCTTGGGCGGAGAATAAAAACTAATTCTTCTCGACTGACAGAGCAAGATTATTATAATTAAGAAACAATCCGTAGTGCCACCCATCAAGGTGCTACGGATTGTTTTATTTCACGAAAAAAACACTTTTTCAAAAAAAATGAAAAGAAAAATCGAAATTAGCGATGCTATTGCAAAATTATTTCCTATCTTTGTAGATTGCATGACAAGCAGTGCGCTGCATGCAAGAGCAAAACGAGATTATAAACCACATTCACCCTGGATGGTCAACACCATCACAAGTGATTTAAAATTAATATTTTAGCGCTATGTTAAAAAAGTTCTTCCTGATTGTATGCGGCTCATTTGTAGGCGCGTTTTTGGCATTAATTTTCGTGACACTCGTGTCGGTATTGATGAGTTTTATCATCTTTGGCTCATTGTCGAGCTCAATGGGAAATGCCAAAGTAGAAAAGAATTCAATCATGTACTTGAGGCTAGAAGGTGTGCTTAATGAGCGAGAAGCACCAGGCGCAAGCCAGCTGAAAATGTTCATGCCACAACAAGCACCAAGCCAAAGCCTGAACACGCTCATCCAGGGCTTGAAACTGGCTAAGGAAGACAAAAACATAAAGGGCATTTACATTGATTGCCGCGGCTTGGGTGCCGGCATGGCGTCGCTGCAGGAATTGCGCAAAGCGCTCGAAGACTTCAAAGCCAGCAAGAAATTCATCTACGCCTTTGGCGACGAGGGTATCGCACAGGGCGACTACTACCTTGCCAGCGTTGCCGACAGCATTTTCCTCAACCCTGAGGGCTCGGTCGACATTCATGGCTTGGCATCGGCAACCCCCTATTTCAAGAAGCTTCTCGACAAGGTGGGCGTGGAAATGCAAGTTGTGAGAGTGGGAACATTCAAGAGTGCCGTTGAACCATTCATGCTCGAGAGCATGAGCGAGGCCAACCGCCTGCAGCAAGAGCACTACCTGGGCAGCCTGTGGAACGTGATTTCAAGCGACATGGCAAAATCGCGCGGTATAGCCCCCGCCAAATTCAACACACTGGCCGACAGCGTAATGGCTGTCATGACCAGCGACGAGCTTAAGGCCAACAAGCTCATTGACCGCACCTGCTATCGCACTGAAATGGAAGACAAGCTTCGTGCCCTCACCGAGGTTGAAAAAGATAAAGACCTGAAGCTTGTGACCGCCGAGGATATCGTTGCCAACTCATCAATGCCAATCGGCACATCAGGTGAACACATTGCTGTGGTATATGCCACTGGCGAGATTGACGGAAGTCCTTCAGTTCCCGGCATGAACGAGGATGGCATCACTAGCGAAGACTTGGCACAAACAATACGCAAACTCCAACTCGACGACAACGTTAAAGGCATGGTGCTGAGAGTAAACTCACCGGGCGGCAGCGCGTTTGGCAGCGAGGTGATTTGGAAAGCACTTGAGGATTTCAAGAGCACCGGCAAGCCTCTGGCAGTGTCGATGAGCGACTATGCAGCATCGGGTGGCTACTACATTTCGTCGGGTGCCCAACGCATCTTTGCCGAGCCCCTCACCATCACCGGCAGCATTGGCATCTTTGGCATGATTCCTTGTGCCAGCAACCTTTTCAACAACACGCTGGGAGTAAAGTTTGAAGAAGTTTCAACTAATCCCAACGCTATTATAGCAACCCAGTTTAAGCCTCTCACCGAGAGCCAGCGAGCAGCACTGCAACGCATGGTAAACCGCGGCTATGAGACATTCACCAATCGCTGCGCCACCGGCCGCAAGGTATCGCAAGACTCTATCAAGAGTATTGCCGAGGGGCGCGTGTGGGATGCTGTTACTGCCAAGCAAATTGGCCTAGTTGACGAGCTGGGTGGCTTGGGCGATGCCGTGAAGTGGGTTGCCAAGCAAGCAAAACTCAAGGAGGGCAATTACACCACCGTCGACTATCCCGACATGGAGATGTCGTTCTACAAAATGTTTGGCACAATGTACAAGATGAAGCAAGAGAACGACCTGCGTCAGCGCATGGGCATGTTCTACACCTGCTATGAGCAGTTGCAGGCAATCCTGGGTCGCGACCGCTTACTCTGCATCATGGAGCCAATTGAGATTAACTTCTAAAAAAGCAATTTGCCTAGCATAAGCGCAAGATTGAACATCAATACAAACTGATGGATTTAGATAAGTTTATAAAAGCAAGCCGCAAGGTGCTTGGCGCTACCGAGCGCGTGCTCCTCACCCCGCTATCGTGGGCCTATGGGGCAGGCGTGTGGTTGCGGCAAGTGGGTTTCAACACCGGCCTACTCAAGCAGGAAGAGTTTGACGTGCCGGTGGTCACCATAGGCAACGTTACGGTGGGAGGCACCGGCAAGACGCCCCATGTGGAATACATTGTATCACGACTGTGCCGCAAGTATGATATTGCTGTGCTGAGTCGTGGCTACAAGCGCCGCACCAAGGGGTTCGTGCTAGCCAGTGATAACCTGTCGCCAGTTGACCTGGGTGATGAGCCCTACCAAATATATCGCAAGTTTCGTGGTCTCATCACAGTGGCAGTGAGTGAGGATCGCCGCGAAGGCATCAAGAAGCTGTTGCGCATCAATCCCGAGATTAACCTGATTATTCTCGACGATGCAATGCAGCACCGCTATGTAAAGCCAAAGGTGAGTGTGGTGATGATTGACTACAACCGTCCGCCACACGCCGACAAGCTGTTGCCCCTAGGCACACTGCGAGAGCCCGCCGACCGCATTCTCAAGTGCGACATGGTGGTAGTGACCAAGTGTCCCGACGACATTAAGCCTGTTGACATGCGCATGATGAAGGAGCACATGGACTTGTTCAAGTTCCAACAACTCTATTTCACCAAGGTACGCTATGGTGCGCCCGAACCGGTATTCCCCATAGGAAATCCCGACCTCACATCGCTTAACTGGCTCGACGAAGACGACCTCATCCTGGGCATCGCCGGCATAGCCAACCCTCGCCCATTTGCCAAGTATCTCAAGCAGTTTGGCACCAGGCTGAAGGTTATCCACTACGATGACCACCACACCTACACACGCGACGACTTTCGTTATATCTTTAAGCTCTTCCATGAGCTTGAAGGTAAACGCAAATACATTGTCACAACCGAGAAGGACGCGGTGCGCATTCTCAACAGCCCCTATTTTCCACCCACAAGGCAAAACAGCATCTACTTTATTCCCATTCAAGCCGACTTCCTCAACTATGAGGACCGCGACTTCATCTATGAGTTGCAAAAGAAGATTGAGGGCATTGAGTGACCTGAAACGCAGCATGTGTGCTGAGTGAATGAGAGGCAAGCACCACTCAAAAAAAATTGAAACATTTAATAACTCAAAAACAATAGCATTATGACTCAAGAAACTAACTGGCTAGAAAAGATTCAAGAAACCGCCACGTTCATTAAGGAAAAAGTGGGCGGCGAAATGCCTAAAGTGGCAATTATTCTAGGCTCAGGGCTTGGAGGTTTAGTAAACGACATCGACGTTAAGATGGCAATCCCCTATGGCGAGATTCCCAATTTCCCAATCTCTACAGTTGAGGGCCACAAGGGACAGCTCATCTTCGGTAATCTTGGCAACAAATACGTCATGGCAATGCAAGGTCGTTTCCACTTCTACGAGGGCTACTCGATGAAAGAGGCCACATTCCCTGTGCGCGTGATGAAAGCCATTGGCGTGAAAGTGTTGTGCGTGAGCAACGCTGCCGGCGGAATGAATCCCAACTTCCGCGTGGGTGACGTGATGCTTATCACCGACCACATCAACCTCTTCCCCGAGCATCCGCTTCGTGGAAAGAATATCGACGAGCTTGGTGAACGCTTCCCGGCAATGAACGAGGCCTACAGCCATCGCCTAGCCGACATGGCACGCTCAATTGCCAAGGAAAATAATATCAGGCTCATGGAAGGCGTGTATGTGGGCACTCAAGGGCCAACGTTTGAGACCCCATCGGAATATCGCTACTTCTACCGTATAGGTGGTGATGCCGTGGGCATGAGCACAGTGCCCGAGGTGATAGTTGCTCGCCATGCCGACATGGAAGTGTTTGGCCTCAGTGTCATCACCGACCTTGGTGGCGAGGGCATCTTTGTCGATGTGTCGCACGAGGAAGTTCAACAAGCAGCCACCAAGGCAGCTCCTGTAATGGCATTCCTTGTTAAAGAAATGATAAGCCGAATTGACGAAGTATAAAACTAAACGACACACACATTTCAACCACAAGAAGCTGCCAGGCCGCACAACATCATCAAAGTCTTGCAGCTTCTTGATTTTAAACAAATTACAATGAGCGAAACCGAAATTTCAAGCTTAGGAGAATTTGGGCTAATTGACAGCTTGACCCGTGATTTTAAGATAAAGAACACCTCTACCCTGCGGGGCGTGGGCGATGATTGCGCAGTAGTTGACTATGGTGAAAAGAAAACCTTGATAACAACCGACTTATTGCTCGAGGGCATACACTTCGATCTCACCTATACCCCACTCAAGCATTTGGGCTATAAAGCTGTGGCAGTGAACCTGAGTGATGTTTATGCAATGAATGGCACTCCACGACAGATTACTGTGTCGCTGGGAATTTCCAAACGCTTCACCGTGGAGCACATCACCGAGCTGTACTCGGGTATTTATGCTGCATGCGAACGCTATGGCGTAGACCTGGTGGGTGGTGACACATCGGCATCGGTAACTGGTCTTCTCATCAGCATCACTTGCTTGGGAGAAGCCAGCGAGGATGAAATTGTTTATCGCAATGGTGCCCGCGATACCGACCTGGTGATGGTGAGCGGCGACCTTGGCGCTGCCTACATGGGCTTGCAACTGCTTGAGCGCGAGCGCGAAGCCAGTGCAGGCCAAGGCAATGATTTCCAACCCGACTTTGCCGGTCGTGAGTATCTGCTAGAGCGCCAGCTCAAGCCTGAACCTCGCGCCGATGTTATTGCCGAGTTGCGCGGACTGGGAATACACCCCACAGCTATGATGGACATCAGCGACGGACTCTCGAGCGAACTGCTGCACATATGCAAGCAGAGCAATGCAGGTTGCCGCATCTATGAGGACCGAATTCCCATCGACTATCAAACAGCCGTTATGGCCGAGGAACTGAACATGAACCTCGTCACCGCAGCCATGAATGGCGGAGAGGACTATGAATTGCTGTTCACTGTTCCACTCACCGACCATGAAAAGGTGGTGACAATGAAAACCGCACGATTGATTGGTCGCATCACCAAGCCCGAACTAGGCTCGCGCCTAGTCACTCGTGATGATGCCGAACTGGAAATCCGCGCTCAAGGCTGGAATGGGTTCAGCAAATAATAATGAGATTCAGCCGTGTGACTTGAATATTTAACGGTGTCGATAGCGACGGGATTTGTTGCGTGACTTATAACCTTTCCTCTTTTTGGATTTTTCTTGCTTATAAGTCTTGCCTTTAGATGCGTTGTCATTGACAACTTGTAGAGTGTCATGGGGCTGCGTAGCAGCTTTTACCTCCCTGTAAAGTTTCATGGCCTCGGCATTTGCCTTCTTTATACTCTGCTTGCTGTCGCTATTGATGCCATACTTCTCGGCGGGTGGGATGACTAGCACCGCACCGGCTGGAATCTTACGGTAATTGGGATATTTAGCCTGATTTTCTCTAGCTATATAGGCCCAGAATGCTTGGTCGCCGTAATGCTTTTTAGCCATTAAGGTGAGTACGTTGCTACCAGTGAGAGTGTCGGTAACAACACTAACGGCAGGTGCCGGCTTAACGCTATCGGTGACAGCGGCAACGCGAGGTGTGGTTTCCACTGCATTTCTTCCCCACGCAAGATACACTATCAATCCAATGACAGCAGCCGCGGCAATGCCTGCAAGCAGCGGTTTCTTCCAGTTTCTCTTTATATTGCTGTTATTTACATCAACAGGAGCCAATTGAGTTTCAACAGCTTGGGACTCAGGGGTTTCAATTTCATGAGACACAGGAATGTCACGTTTTTCCACAACAGTGACAGGCGTTTCTTCTTTCTCCAATTCAGGGATTTCAGGAGAGTTCTCGGTAGCCGGTGGTTCTTGAGGCCTCATTTCGTCATCAATCTCGTTGAGTTTCTCGATTGTGACAGCATCACATAGCTCTACTGGCTTGAATTGAGAAAATGGAGCATTTACAGCATCGGCAAGCGACAACTCGGGCACAAAAGCCACATCATGCTCCCCTTCCCCCGATTTTATCACCTCAAAAGCACCCAAGCCCTTGATTTTAACCTTTTTCCCATCAACAAGCGATTGCGAAACAGTGGCAAAGAGTTCCTGCAAGAACAATTCGCTCATGCGACTTGTTGTACCGGCTTTGTCGGCCACAAGTTCAACCAGCCTGGGAAAAGCAATTTTCTCTTTCATGACTGGTTGAGGAGTTTCTTGAGCACATTGCTCGATGTGTATTGCACTTCCACGCAAGGTGGCATCAGAATACGTTTCCCTGTTTCCTGATCCACTTCGATAGTTTCGTCACGCTTCACAGCCTCGATAGAGCCGAAGCGTGGCACGCTAATGCTGTCAAGCTCCGAGCAACGTTCGGCAACGACGTTGCTCAGAGCCTCTAGCAGTTTATTGATGTCGCTCTTGCTTCGTCCAAGCGATTGCGACAACTTGTCGACTATTTCCTTGTACTGCATTATTCTAGACATTCTAGAAATGCTTGATGTTCTAGAGTTGAAAAACTTGACGAGAATGACCTCATCACAACAAATTGTATTTTACTTCTTTTGAGCCTTAGCCCAGCTGTCCTTCAAGCCAATGGTGCGGTTGAAAACAAGATGCTCGGGAGTGCTGTCGAGGTCTACGCAGAAGTATCCTATGCGCTGGAATTGGAACTTATCCTCAGGTTTGGCGATTTGTGCCAAGTAGGGCTCAACCTTTGCATTGGTGATAACCTTGAGCGAATCGGGGTTAAGCAATTCACGGAAGTCCTTATCGGTCTCGGCCGAAGGATTTTCAACAGCAAAGAGACGGTCGTAGAGCCGCACCTCGGCATCCTTGCAATGGCGTGCCGACACCCAATGCAGAGTGCCTTTCACCTTGCGCATGCTACCGGGAGTGCCACTCAGGGTGTCGGGGTCGTAGGTGCAGTGAATCTCCACAATCTCACCATTCTCGTCCTTGACAACCTCGTTGCACATTATAATATACCCACCCTTGAGACGCACTTCCTTGCCAGGAGTCATGCGGAAGAACTTCTTGGGAGGTTCCTCCATGAAGTCGTCGCGTTCAATATAGATTTCGCGGCAGAAGGGCATGTCGTGAGTGCCCGCGTTCTCCTGCTCAGGATTGTTGTCCATTGCAAGCATCTCCACTTTATCCTCTGGATAATTAGTGATAACAACCTTCACCGGGTTAAGCACGGCACACACACGATTGGCATTCTTGTTAAGGTCGTCGCGAATGTTGTGTTCCAAGAGGTCAATATCGTTCAGAGCCTCATATTTGGTGTAACCAATGTCATTGAGGAAATTCTTGATTGACTGCGGAGTGTAGCCGCGGCGGCGAAGGCCACAAATGGTGGGCATGCGAGGGTCGTCCCATCCAGCCACCAAGCCTTCCTTAACCAGTTGCAACAACTTGCGCTTGCTCATCACGGTGTAGGTGAGGTTGAGTCGGTTAAACTCAATCTGCCGTGGACAATACTGGTCAACGGTGTCGCCTGCGAGCAACTTGGCAAAATATTCATATAGTGGACGGTGAGGCACAAACTCAAGAGTGCAAATCGAGTGAGTCACACCCTCGAAGTAGTCGCTTTGCCCATGAGCGAAGTCATACATTGGGTACACCTTCCACTTGGTGCCGGTGCGCCAGTGAGGTGTCTTGATGATGCGATACATGATGGGATCACGGAAGTGCATGTTGCTCGAAGCCATATCAATCTTGGCACGAAGAACACGCGAACCCTCATCAAATTCACCTGCATTCATTCTCTCAAAGAGGTCGAGGTTCTCTTCCACACTGCGGTTGCGGTAGGGGCTCTCGGTTCCTGCCTGAGTGGGTGTGCCCTTTTGCTGAGCAATTTGCTCACTCGACTGGTCATCGACATAGGCCAACCCCTTCTTTATTAATTCAATGGCAAAGTCATATAGTTTCTCGAAATAATCGCTAGCATAGTACAACCTGTCGCCCCAGTCGTAACCAAGCCAATGAATGTCGCGCTTGATTGACTCTACGTACTCGGTGTCTTCCTTTTGCGGGTTAGTATCATCGAATCGCAGGTTGCAAGTGCCTCCAAACATTTCAGCCACACCAAAGTCCATGCAAATGGCCTTAGCGTGCCCAATGTGAAGATAGCCATTTGGCTCGGGCGGGAAGCGCGTGTTTAGCCTGCCACCGTTCTTACCTGCCGCCAAGTCATCGGCAACAATTTGCTGTACGAAGTTGAGGACCTTTTTCTCCTCAGCGGGTTTTATTTCGTTGTTCTCTGCCATAATAGATTGAGATATAATAAATAATATGTGTGTTATTCAATAAAAAACGCTAACCTCGGCTCTAGCCGCATAGCTTTTCAAATTGCAAAGTTAGCATTAATTCCTCTATTTCACAACTACCTCGCTTCAAAATATTCTTATTGTCTTACGATACTTATTAAAAAAAAACTTATATTTGCAAACTCGAATAATAACACCACAATCAAGTACAACTATTTCACAAACTGCAATTCACACAAATTATCAATATTAAAAAAAATCGCTAGATGAAAAAATTCTTATCTCTCGTGGCTGTAGCGTTAGTCACGCTTTCGGCTCATGCTATCCCAGCGGTGCCACACCCCATTGAGACGACTCAACCCGATGGCACAAAAATTATGGTCAAAATCGTTGGTGATGAATTCTTTAACTATCAAACAACAATTGATGACTACACCATCATGAGAAACACAGCAGGCTACTACGTTTATGCCCTTAAAGAAAATGGCGACTTGGTGCCAAGCAAAGTAATCGTCCATAATGAAGGCGCCCGCACTATTGATGAAACCCGCTTCCTGCAGGGCATCTCCAAGCGCATGATTAGTGACGTGAAGGCTCGTGAGGGTAAACTCAAGCGCGCTCCGGTCGATAAAGCCACTAAGGCTGCCGGAGCTAAGGCTGCTCAATATGACTACAACAATTTCAAGGGCCTGATTGTTCTTGTGCAATATACCGACTTGACATTCTCTCGCAGCGATGTTCAAGAGTTCTACCATCGCATGGCCAACGAGCCGAATTATAGTGGCTACACCAATGAAGATGGCTCTCCCAACTACTATGGAGCATGTACAGGTAGCGTTCGCGACTATTACTATGACAACAGCCAAGGCCGTTTTAGCCCAACCTTCGATGTGGTTGGCCCTGTTACAGTAAACTATTCAGTTGATGATCATAACCAAACGTCAAACTCCGGCGCTATTTGGGCTGCAGCACTCCAGCAAATCAATAATCAAGTTGACTTCAGCCAATATGACACCGATGGTGACGGCAATATCGACATGATTTATTTCATTGGTGCCGGCAGCGGTGCCAACAGCGATGGCTCAAGCACCCACCTGTGGCCCCACAAGAGTGATCTTTACTGGCAAAATCTTTACCTCGATGGCAAGCGAGCTCGCATCTACGCCTGCTCCACCGAATATCTTTACAATATGAGTTATGGCATCTTCGACGGCATTGGCACCATCTGCCACGAGTTTAGCCATGTGCTTGGCTTGCCCGACCTTTATGACACCGACTATGCTAGCAGTGGAGGCCAGAGCCAACACCCCGGTGAGTGGGAAATCATGGCAGGCGGCAGCTACCAGAACAACTCTCGCACCCCAGTTGCCTACAGCCTCTATGACCGCTATTCAATAGGCTTTGCCAACGCACAGACCATCAACGCAAAGGGCACCTATACCCTCAACCAGATAGGCAGCACCGGCGAGGGCTACATCATCAATAGTCCAGAGAGCAACGTAAAGTTCTATATAGAGAATCGCCAAAACACTCGCTGGGACGCTTATGCTCCCGGTCATGGTATGCTCATCTGCCGCGTCGACTCCACCAGCAGCTACGCTTGGGAAAGCAACAACCCCAATAGCGATCCTTCCCACAACTACTATGTGTTGTTGCGCGCCGGTAATGGAAGCAGCAATGCCCAGGCAAGCGACGCCTTCCCGACCGGCGCTGCGATGATAAGCAATTTCACCACTCCCAACCTCAAGACCTTCAACGGCAGTCCTTGCCAATATAACATAAGCAACATTCAAGAGAACAATGGCGTTATTACCTTCACCGTTGGTGATGACACATCGCTACAGAGCGTGGTTGAAGACTTTGAGGAGATGGCTGTCACATCAACGACAACCCTCACCGACGTTCAGGGTGTATACACCACTTGGAACTTCACCAACGCCAAGGTAATGGCTCCTGGCAGCGACCACTGCAACGGAGAGCATGCCGCAGCAATGCGTCGCCCATCGGCGCTTGCCATGTCAAGAGATGTTCGTTATGTGAGCTATATGGTTAAATATAACGTTAACAACGGTGGCAGTTCCGATGTTAAAATATCTTTCTCCTACTCTACCGACCAAGGCAGTAACTGGCAACAAGTTGCCAATGCTTCGGGCGACAATGTAGCCACAGTTGCCGGAGGAAGCACCGAGACGTTAAGCTACACTCTGGATATGGCACAACCTGTACGTTACCGCATTAACGTTACTGCGGGCAGCACAGCCTACACCACCTATATCGACGACTTTACAATCTATTACACCGACGTTCTGCCACCCGAGGCGACTACGCTTGCCACAGTGCTCAGCGATGGCGTAGATGGAGAAGAGTACGTCATTGCCGACAACCTGGCAGTGGTTGATTATGCCGAGTATGCCGACTATGCTTTCCTCACCGATGGCAATGGTAACTGGATAAATGTCACAGCCAGCTCCGACATCTTCAATCAACTCATTGGCATGACAACAGTGAAGGGCGGAACTCTCAAGGCAACCTTGAGCGGAATAAACCTCAATCCCCTGCTCACTGCCACCGCAGCACCCGAGGCCGGTGACAACGATGTTGAAGGTCAGATTGTCGCTTACAATCTTGCCGACACATTTGACCCGAAGGTAAATCAAGTAATAGATGTAACGGGTTATTGGAGCGCCGGCGAAGGTAACATGCGCGGTTATCAGTCAAATGGCCAAAGTATGACACTTGACACCTCGTGGGGAGCAACCAGCAACACCATGCAAAATGGCAAGCGCTACACCGTGCGTTGCGCCATGAACATTAAGGAGCCTTGGGTAAACTCAACAGGTATTGCTCCCAAGAGCTACGATTACGACTTCCAAAACTATATTGGTTATGCTCTGCGCATGCCAAGCACACCAACCGCTATCGAAGTTGTCAGCATAATCAATGACGAAACCGTGAATGTGTACAACATGCAGGGACAGATAGTGAAGTTGGGCGTAAGCACTTCAACAGCCACTCAGGGTCTGCGTCCAGGCATCTACCTGATAGGCGGCAAGAAAGTTGTGGTCAAGTGATGTGTTTAAGCACGGGCTAAATGATAATTACAAGGTGGGCACTGCGGTGTCCACCTTGTTTTTCCAATATTGCACAGTGGCGACACAAAAAACGCAAAAACTCAAAAAAGTAGTGAATTACTTGTGAAATTTGGGCTAATGTGCTACCTTTGTACGTTTAAAACTGATTTTATTTGATTTAACTATACGTTATATATGTTTGGAGATTTCGGAAAGAAGCACCCCATCCTGATGAACGCACTTGGCGTTATCGTTACATTCTTTGCTGTGTGGTATGCCATCTACCTGCTCATAGACGTGTTTACCCTTCATGGCCAAGAGGCTAAGGTGCCAAGTGTGCGCAACATGTCGCTCGATAATGCTATCCGCAAAATTGAGGCAGCAGGCTTTGAATGGGAAATCAGCGACTCCATGTTCAACGAGGCCATCAAGCCAGGCATGGTGCTTGAACAAGAGCCCAAGGGAAATGCCATGGCCAAGACCACCCGCATTATTCACTTGACAATCAACGCCTTCAACCCCAAAACAGTAAACTTGCCACCCTTGAGCGACATTTCATGCCGCGATGCGGTGAATCGCTTGAAATCAATGGGATTCAAATTCGTCAAGGTCGATACAGTTCCTAGCGCCGACGAAGGGCTTGTACTTTCGGTGAAGGTTAATGGCCATCCTGTAACTCCGGGCAGCAAGGTGTCGATAAAGGACCAAATCAGTATTGAGGTGGGCGACGGGCTTGTTCCCGAAATGCCATTTGACGTGCTCCCCGACAATGTGCAAGACTCGCTTCAAAAGAGTCAGCGCGAGCGTGCCGCCGCCGAGGCTAAGCTTCATCCCGAGGAAGAGCAAACTCAACGCTACATCAGGTAGCAACGGCAAGAGGCCACAAGAAATAATCTATAACACACACTATTAACACACAGTGGGGAAACGTAGGCCAAGAAGCACGTCTCCCCCACTTTTTTAAACAGCAATAATGCACGACGACGATTACGACGGCCTGCTTGACAACGAGAGGCTGGAAATACAAAGCGACTTCAGCGACCCCGATTTTAGTGAGAATGGGCGCGACTACTGGGAGCACTACCATTACACGGTTGAGCCGGGTCATGCCTTGCTGCGCATCGACAAGTATCTGGTGGAACGCATAAAGGGCACCTCACGCAACCGCATCCAGAATGCCGCCGAGGCGCAATGCATTCGCGTGAACGGACGCCCCGTGAAGAGCAACTACCGCGTGCATCCTGGTGATGAGATATCGGTCGTGATGGATCGTCCTCGCTATGAGAATGAGATTATCGCTCAAGACATTCCGCTCAACATCGTCTATGAGGACGAAGATTTGCTAGTTGTCAATAAGCCCGCCGGCATGTGTGTGCACCCTGGGCACGGCAACTATGACGGGACATTAGTCAATGCGCTGGCATGGCACTTTAAGGACAACCCAAACTATGACGTCACCGACCCACGCATGGGCCTAGTGCACCGCATCGACAAAGACACAAGCGGATTGCTCGTGGTTGCCAAGACCCCCAACGCCAAGACATCGCTTGGCCTGCAGTTCTTCAACAAGACCACCAAGCGGCAGTATGTGGCAGTGGTGTGGGG
>AUXO016134566.1_pt1 | contig 13229 bp, 15 predicted proteins | sample 768731 | NCBI WGS metagenome assembly AUXO01 (sample SAMN02715735, study PRJNA202380) | gut metagenome | biome: sheep rumen | host: Ovis aries | place: New Zealand: Palmerston North
TTTCTGCACTGAGACACTGTACATTTGATATTGGAGTTTTTCTTCATTTCGTTCATAACAGCAGATACCTCTTTGCAAGATTTGTTCCGGAACAATATTAGTATATCCGGCATCTGTGATATGATACATGAAAATTTAAAAAAATTAATCTTCGACCTGATAGCCGGCATCTGCAACGGCTTTTTTCAAATCGCCGAGTTCCTGAGCAGTCAGTTCTGTACTGAGTTTTAAAACAGCCTGATTTTCAGTATGGCTGGGAACGGCTTCTTCTACTTTTGGAAACGCTTCCAGACATTTTTTTACGCTGGCTTCACAATGCGGACACATCATACCTGTAATTTTGAGTGTAAGTTCCTGCATGAGAATTCTCCTTTCTGTAAAATTTTAATTTTCATTCAGGTGACGCTCCAGCATGGAAAAAAGTGCTTCTTCCGTGATTGCACCAACATGCTGATAAGCGAGTTTGCCTTCAGCGGTGATAAACACTGTTACGGGGATATACATAACAGAATACGCTTGTCCGCCCTGTCCTTTATTATCAAAACATAATGGAAAATCATAGCCGTTTTCCTGTACAAATGCCACAGCAGATTCGACAGTATCCCGAACGCCGTCTGTTTCATTCATCATCAGAAACTGTACCTGTTCACCATATTCTGCATAGGCTTTCTGAAAACAGGGAAGTTCTTCCTTGCACGGCGGACACCATGTTGCCCAGAAGTTAATTAAAATCGGTTTTCCGGTCAGGTCAGCAAGGCGAATTTCTTCACCTTCGGCATTCAGGAATGTAAAATCCGGTGCAGACTGTATTTCCGGTACAGTTCCGGATTCTTCCGGCATTCCGGCTTCTGATGGATTTTGCTCCGTTTCCGGCATAACAGAAACAGATTCCTGTGCAGTATTTTGGCGCAGTGCTGAATAGGCAACCCCTGCTCCGCCAAGCAGAAGTATCAGCAATACCGCTAATATCAGAACATTTTTTCCTTTTTTCATGCTTGTTTCTCCTATCAGAAGTCATGCAAAAATCATCACTGCAATTCCAGCGGCAATCAGGGTAAATCCGGAAATTTTATTAATGATATCATAATGTTTTTTAATCAAATCAAATGTCTGTTCCAGTTCTTCTATCAGCACTGCCGACAACAGAAACGGTATTCCTAATCCCAGAGAATATAGTATCAGCAGTACCGCACCTTTCAGCGCACTTGCTGAAACAGATGCCATCATCAGCGCAGAACCCAGAAAAACTCCAATACAAGGCGTTAAGCTGACGGCATATACCATGCCAAACAAAAATGATGAAAATAATCCGGTTATTTTGACTTCTCCAGCATAGCCTTTCAGGAAACGAAGCTGAAATATGCCCAGATAACTCAGCCCTAATAAAATCATCACACCGCCGCAGATGATTTTTACCAGCAGTGCATGAGCTGTCAGCAGACCGCCAAGCGTTCCGGCGAACAAGCCCAGAGCTGTAAATATCAGCATAAAGCCAAAAACAAACATGCCGGCATTCGCCAGCGTATGCACACGGCTGTTCTGCTTTCCCGAAAAATAAACAAGATATATCGGCAGCATGGGCAGCATACAGGGCGAAATAAAAGAAACAATTCCCTCTAAAAATGTTACAAGATACTGCATAGCCTGTCTCACCCAGTTATTATTATAGCATAAAATCTGACGTTTGTCAAATGCAAAAAAGAAACGCTTTTTCCCGTATCCAGCAGAAAAAAGCGTTTTCTTACAGTTTTATACGGTTTCCTTATCGAACAGTTTCATACACAGTGGTATCAGCATTCCGCCGAGTGCATTACCGATGACTATTGTCAGCAGATAACCGATTCCCGGCAGAATCATCTCTGGTGAATCTACTGCCGCAAAGAAATAAAAGCAATCTGCAACAGAATGATTAAATCCGCAGAAGATAAACACCATCACAGGCATCACTGTTCCGAAGAGAAAGGACATATCCCGGTTTTCGGCTTTGCAGCGGTTGCCGTTATCGACTGCAATAAACATCAGCAGTCCGCAGAACAGCCCCAGAATCAGCCGGCTGACAAATCCGTCATACATTTTGGTCTGCATGGCATTCATGGCATTTTCATGTACAAGGATTCCCGTCCGGGAAAGACGTATCAGAAATGCTGCAATTCCTGTGCCAAGTATATTTCCGAGCAGGGTAATCCCTACTTCACGCAGATAAACCGGCTTGCGCTCCGGAATATAGCCTACTTTTCCGGTATACAGGGCGAAGCCATAGCGCAGAATTGTGAACAGTCCCAGACTGAACAGCATTCCGCCAAGATACTTGTTTTCGACAGCAAGATACACTGTTCCGCCCAGACCTATCAGAATACCGGACAGCACAGCTTTTGACAGAATACTCTTGAAAGATTCCAGTTTCATGAACAAATCTCCTTGTTAAAAAAATAACATACTTTGAATATTATAACACAGCCAATGGAATTTGTCAACTCTTTTTGTAGTACAGGCTAACAAAATGCAATTTGTCAGATGGAAAAAAATAATCACTGCAAATTATGAAAAAATACTTGCATTATTTCCTTATCTATGATAAAATAAGATAAGAATATTCAGAAAAAATCAGAAACAAACAGAAAAGGAGAACGATTATGAAAAAAAATTACAGAAATTTATTTGCTCTGCTGACTGCCGGAATGCTTTCTTCTGGTGCTTTGCTTCCTGTACAGGCTGCTGCTGATGACATTCATGTTTCAGTCGACCAGAAAGAAGTCAGCCTGACCCAACTGAAAAGTAATAATTATGAAGTTCCTGTTTTCATTCGTCTGGAACAGAATGTCAATTTAAACGCTGTAGAATTCGGCATCAATGTTGATACCCGCTGTCGTTTTGAAATTATCAACAGAAGTGACTATGCTGAACTCTACGGCGAAAAATTACAGATGTCCATGTCTAAAGCAGCGATTCCCGGTATGGAAGGCTATACATGGCTGACATGGGGGCAGACTTCGGATTATTACTATGACAAATCCAATATTCTGCTGCTGATGGTACAAATTCCGGAAACAGTACAGGCGGATGACAAATATGAGATTCATTATCTGACACAATCGCCCTCTAATGAAACCAAGCAGCATGTCTGGTATGATTTCGGCACAAATACAGACTATGTCAAGAACGGTTCTGTCAGCTGGACAGACGGCTGGATTCTGGTCACATCTGACAGAAGCGACTATACACGAGGTGATGTTGACGGAAATGGCAAAATTGACATTCTGGATGCAATTACTGTCAATCAGGCGATTCTTTCCAAAACTTCCCTGACAGAAACACAACTGCTTGCAGCAGATATCAATGGCGACGGAAAACCGGATTCTTCTGACTCACTTTCGATTATGAAATACATTGTCGGGCTGATTACCGAACTTTAAAAGAAAAAATAAAAAATACTCTCTCCGGAAATCCGGAGAGAGTATTTATTTTTTATTAATATTTTGTATAGTTGACAGTTTCAGCATCTACAAAGAAGTACTGCCACCAGTCGCCGTCCTTCTTCTGGTTACCGGTTTCAACATAATAACGCTTGCCGTCAATCATGACTTCTGTCCAGTAATGCTGACCGGACTTGCTTGCCGGTCTTGTCCAGCCCTTAACCATATACACATCAAATCCATAATATGCCAGTACTGCTGCCATTGCGCCGTTATACTGTACACACTGTCCGGACTTATAGTTAAAGATAGCATCCGGATAAGACTTGCTGACAATTGCATTCCACTTAGAACCTGCATAAGCATAATCTACATTGCAGTGAATCCACCACCATGTTGTATAGAGGCGTTCTGCCATTGACATATCATCTGTAAAATGTTCTGCTGCAAATTTTTCGATAATTTCATAATCTTTGTCAGAGAGGTTAATGCCGTTTTTCAGGTCTTTGTCAACGGTATAGGGCAGACCGTTCTGACGGTTTTTCACGTCAATATGTCTGATACCGGGGTTCAGTGTTGCAGTATTGAGCATCAGTTTAATATCTTCCGGAACAGCACTGAAACCGCCTCTGGTAGGACCAGATTCTTTCGTTGTCGTTGTAGTAGTAGTTGTTGTTGTTGCGGCTTTAGTAGTTGTTGTCGTTTCTGCCTGGAGCAGACCACTTGCATTAAACTGATAAGTTTTTCCGTCAAGGGTAAGAGAACCAGTATGTTTTTTGCCGTCTGCATCAAGATAATATTTACCGTCAGAAAGTGTCAGCCATCCGGTCTGCATTGTGAAATCTTCGGGAGAGAAATAATAATCACTTGCTGACTGTCTTTCACCGTTGCTATTCCAGCCCATATACTGATAATATTTTGCCCAGTCTTCTTCTGACCAGTTATCACTGTTATCATAATCCGGCTTCCAGCCTTCAGGGAGAGTCACTTTTACAGCGGGCATAAGACTCTGCCAGCCGGAAAGACGTTCACCTGTTTTTGTATCCAGATAATAAGTTTTGCCGTCGACTGTCAGCCAGCCGGTTTGTTTTTCGCCTTTTTCGTTATAGTAATAAGTTTTTCCGTCAGCTTCGGTTTTCCAGCCTGCTGCATCAGAGGTGACTGCCACCGGCTTAGTAGTTGTTGTAGGTTTTGTTGTTGTTGCTGCTGGCTGTGTAGTAGTAGCAACGGGCTGTGTGGATTCAACAATCATAGCACCAGTTTCGGAAGAAAATTCATATTCTTTTCCGTCAATTGTCTGTTTACCGTACTGCATAACGCCGTCACTGTTCAGATAATAAGTATTGTTGTCAACTGTTACCAGACCAGTCTGCATTACACCGTTTCCGTCAAAACAATAACGGCTGCCGTTAATTTCTGTCACACCGACTGCCATTGTGCAGTCATCCTTGAAATAATATTTTGTACCTTCAATCACGTTCCATCCGGAAACAAGCTGATAATTATCATCCGCAAAATAACTCTGTCCGGACTGTGCATCTTTAATAAAACCTTTCTGAAGTTTTCCCTGTGCATCTGCATAGTAATAAGCAAAACCGAGAGGCTTTACATCTGTTTTTGCGCCCTGGCTGGCAACATAACTCAGGAGCATAGAAGCATCAATAGAATTAATCTGCTTGTCGTCGTCAATATCTGCAATCAGGAGAGCAGATTTTTCATCAATACCACCATTTGCAAGTGTACCAGCACCAGCAAAAGCAGAAGCAGTTAAAATAGCTTTGGCATCTTCACCGTCAACCGTACCACTGGCATTGACATCACCCATCATATAATTCGGCTGAAGGCTGAATTTCCCGGTTTTTACCTGTTCATCTTCTTTGCAGTAGGGATTTCCTGCTTCGTCATAAAAAATAAAATCAGATGGACGATGGAATTCCGCTGCCTGAGCAGCAATGCCGGAAGAAATTAATACACAGGAAGCTGCTCCGGCAGCCAGCATTCCCAGTACTCGATTGCCTGTTGATTTATTCATAAAAACCTCCGTTTTAAGTTGCTGATTTTAAACTCTAGGTATACTATAGCACAAATTCAGAATTGTGTCAATAAATTGTAACAGTTTTTGGTGTAATGCACAAAAAATAAAACGTTTTCATTCGCTTTTTTGATGGATTGTAAATTGCAGATTTGTGTATTTCATGCTATAATAAGCATAATATCAGCAAAGGAGTATTTTGAACATGCAGTATATTACAGAAGAAATGCTAAAATTTCTGGAAAATATCCGGAATCATAACGAAAAAGAATGGTTCGAGCAGCATAAAGAAATTTATCTGCAATCTGTCTATGAACCGCTGAAAGCAATGAGCGAAGCACTTTATCAGCCGTATGCGGAATATCAGATGCTGCACAAGACAGCGAGAATCTACCGGGATGCAAACTTTCCGCCGTATCAGCATTATCGTGATACATTCTGGATTTATATCCGGCATGAAGCAGTATGGTGGAGTAAAACACCGTGCTTGTTTTTCGAGATTTCTCCGGAAGGCGCAGGATTTGGCTTCCGGATTTCCAGTCCTGAACCGCAGTTTATGGAATATTTCCGCAGGCAGATAGCCGGACAGCCGGACACGCTGCAAACACTTGTTTCCGGACTGGAGCAGAAACAGCTTACGCTTTCCGGAGATGAGTACAAACGACCGAAACCCTGTCAGAATCCGGAACTTCTTCCCTATTTCAGGAAAAAAAGCCTTGCTATACAGAAATATATCACTGACCGGCACTTTCTGTGCAGTGATGCTCTTCTGCCGGAAGTACAGAAAACATTTTCTGATGTATTTCCAGTTTACCAGTATTTTTACAACATGATGCAGAACTATGAAACCGGAAAAAATATGCCGGAAACAAAAACTTCTCCCGAACCGGAACTCTTTATGACAAAAGCCCCGGAACAGGAATTTATGTGGTAAAAATTATTCCAGAAAACTATTGACAAGTTCTGATAAAATCCTGTATAATATTACTAATCAGCCTTGCTGAAAACTTACAGATAAGGAACGTGAAGTGTATGGAAAAAATATATCAGCTCCACATGGGAGCGGCACAGTGTGCTGTTGACCTCGGTGACGGCAGTGAACGTGGAGAATATGTGAATCAGGATTATATTCTGCAAACCCTTGGCAGACCTCACAGAAGCATCAGTTTAATGTACTGCTATTACCCTTTGGATGAGGGTTTTCCGGGGCGGGCAAGTGTTGTTCATGCAAACCCGGATGTCAAATTTGCATGGGATTTTCCCTATGATGACTATTTCACTTACAAAGGCGGTCTGAACGGCACTCGTGATGATGAGCCGTTCACCTATATGCGGGAAGTCCGCTCACATGGACAGGACGTGACACTCACCCTCACCATCGACCCACATGTTTCTGATGAACATCTTGCTGCTATCGGTCAGGATTTGAGAACATTCGGACGGGTCTTTCTGCGCATTAATCATGAAGCCACCGGAAACTGGTTTTCATTCAACAAACGTGCAAGCTATCAGGAAGTTGCTGATTTCTTTGTCCGTGCCTGCCGGATTATCAAGGAAAATGCTCCCAATGTGCTGACAATTACCTGCATTGGCGGAGTTGAAAATCCTGAATCCGGAAAAATCGAAAAAGAAGAAGAATTCGCCCAGACACTTCTTGCTGCTGATATCTGGTCAGTCGATAAATATATGGCTCTCCACTGGGGATGGCCCTATGATATTGCTGAACGAGGCGGCAATTCTCACAGCCGGAGCAAAGTTCTTGATATTTACGATATGACAAAGGCAAGCTTTGCAAGATTCAAAGAACTCAACGGCGGAGAAGCCAAACCCATGATTATGTCAGAATTCAACGCTGACGGCGATGTCACCGGTGCTTATGACCAAGCCTCTATGGTACAGGAATTCTGTGATATTCTTGATGAAGACAATGCTGACTGGTTCAAGGCTTTCACGTTCTACCAGTTCCGTGACAGAGGCAGACTCGGACTTGAAATTGAAGACCCCAATAATCCGGAAGTCGGCATTCGTCAGCCTGTTCTGGATACTTATAAAAATCTGATTCATCAAAAGCGTTTTCTGCCGGAACTAACACAGGGCAAAGAAATTCAGCTTCCTGTACAGCTTCGCTGGGGAAATTCCGAAGATGCAGACGGTATCGCCATTCCTCTGCATTTTGAAAAAGCCCCCGTTTTCTGTGAAATCTATTTTGAGGACGATAATAATTATATCATGGAACTGAATGGCAGATGGTTCTATAAATCTCCGAAAGCAAAATGCATTGACCTGATGTCCGCATTTTATGAAAAGCCACTTTCTGGTTCTGCTGATTTGACACTGAAACTTTTTGCTCCTCCGGCATCGGGTGAAAATGACCCTTCTGATTTGTTCAACACATATACTACTCTCGAAAAAATGCCGAAAATCCGTATTCGCTTTGCACCTGTCGAAGAATAATTTCTTCCTGCTTGTGGAAAGCATAAAAATTTCTTAAAATCTCTTGACAACTATTGTGATTTATGATAAAATAAAAGTAACCGAAATCCTGTCCCTCAGGAAATTCTGAAAATTTAGTTTAGGAGTGAATATTATGCCTAATATCTTTGAGAGCATCGGCGGTGTGTTTAACAGTGCCACCAAAGGCGTAAGCGAAAATGCAAAAAACGCTGCTGAAGTCAATAACCTCAAGCGTAAAATTCTTTACGAGGAAGAACGTATTGTAGAAGTATTTGCTGATATCGGAAAGAAATACTACAAAAACCCCGAAGAAGACCCTGCTGTTCTGAAAGTTCTCTGTGATGACGTTGACACCAGAAGAAAAAGAATCATGCAGATGAGAAAAGAGCTTAACAGCATTCGTGGCTGTAAAATCTGTCCCAAGTGTGATGCCGAAGTTGACCAGAAATTCCAGTATTGCAGTGTCTGCGGTGCAAAGCTGATTGACGATGAAGATGAAGAAGAATATGGCAATTCCATGGAAACCAACGATTATTTCACCGAGAGCGACAGCTTCTTTGCAGCAGATACTATTAAAAACTATTAATCTGATATTTCAGAAATCCCCTGTTTTCAGGGGATTTTTTCTTGACAAATTTCCGGAACTGTGTTACAATCAAAATAGAGTTTTTTTAATTTTACAAGGAGGTTTCTGCATGAAACAGAACAACAGCGGATATAAAACCAAACAGAAAGAAAAAATTCTGCAATATTTAATTTCACATCCCAGCCAGCATGTCACGGCTCAGGAAATTTCGCATCATCTGAATCAGGACGGCACAACTGTCGGTACAGCAACTATCTACAGACAGCTTGACCAGCTTGTCAATGACGGCACTATCCGGAAATATACCATTGACAGCCGGACAGGTGCTTGCTATGAATATCTGCCTGATTCCGAAGAATGCCACAGACACTTTCATCTCAAATGTATGCAGTGCGAAAAATTATATCATGTTACCTGTGAGCATCTGTGTGAACTGGAAGAACATATTCTGGAGCATCACGGATTCCAGATAGACCAGTCCAAAACTGTTCTTTACGGCATCTGTGAAGCCTGCCGGAAAGAAAACAGCGAGATTAAGTAAACCGGCGTTATTTCGCCGGTGTATAGATTCGGACAGGCGCATCACTCTGCGCCAGAAGTGCCAGACGTGCGGCATCTGACGGACGTGGAATATAAATTCTGACAGGCGGTTCGTTCATAACGGCTTTCCCCTTTCCGGATTATAAATAAGGTGTAATTCTGTCCAGATATTCCCGTTCATGAGAAAGAATTTTCTTTCCCTGCTGACGGATTTCATCCGGAATATCAGTATTCTGATTGAGTACCTGATGCAACTGAATCATACCCATATTTGTCCCTTCCACCATGAGTTTTGCCGCCTGATGCACATCAATTCCCTTTAACTTCTTCATCCGGATAGTAACATCTGTCCAGAATTTTGCCATAGTCCCCTGTTTGACCGGAATCTGATAATATTCCGCCATCTGGGAAGTAAGATTCTGTTTCTGATTTTCGTAATAATCCCGCTGATAAAACAATTCTTTCCGGAAACTGCGGTCTGATACGGTATCCAGAAGACTGTCAATTGCCGATGCACCGACAGCAGCATTTTTATAATATCCGTTGAGTACATTCTCCACCGGACTGGTAATTTCTTCTTCCATGTTCAGCACTCCTTTTCTGATTGAATTCAAGACTAGTATACCACAGAAAGGCGCATTTATGAAATCTGTTCTGAAAATTTTCGGTTTTCTGATTCTTGCCGAAATTCTGACACTTTTTATTAATCTGACATTAGCATTTTCCGGGCATCTGCTGCTGCGGATGGCTTGTGCATTCTGCACCTGCGGCATACTTGCAGGGCTTTGCGGTCAGGCAGGCTACAGCACCGCCGAAGCATACCGGAAGCAGCATCTGGAACTAAAAAAACTAAAAATTTCCGGATTTGGGTTTATCAGTAGTCTGCCGTATCTGGTCTGCTGGATTTTATTATTCTGTGCAAGACAACATCTTATCAGTCCGGAATTTTACCGGAGCTATAAGCTTTTGTGTGCGCCGTTCTGGAGTGTATGCAATATGTTCAGTGCAGATATTTCTGCTTTGGCTCTTCCCCTATCGGGACTGCTGACACTGCTGATTCTGAGTTTTCTGCCGATGGTTTCTTTCTGCATTGCCTGTTATGCAACCCGGAACGGAAAAACTCTTGACCAGATACTTTATCACAAATCATGAAAACACCGTCCGGCATTCTGGACGGTGTTTCCATATCTTATTGTTTACTCATATCAAAGGAGGCTTTACTTGTTTGTTACTTTATCAGCGACATTTTTAACGGCATCTACAGCCTTTTCGGCAGCAGCTTTTGCAGCATTGGCGGCATCTTCGCCAATGTCTTTTTTGCCGTGGGACTGATTTTTCAGGGGGATTTCTGTACCATTGACAGTTACCTTGCATTCACTGTCGCCAATTTTAATTTTCTGAATTGCAGCCTTGACGATTTCGCCGGACGGAAGCTTTCCTTCCAGTGCGCCAATACCAGTGACAGCCTTAATTCCTTTTGTTTCTGCCTTGACTTCGCCATTGATTTTCAGGGTAATCGTTGCTTTCAGTTCAGAATTTTCCACAATGATAGCATTTCCCTTGTAATCAAATTCATAAATATCAACTGTATCCAAATTAATTGCAGACATTTTCCATAATCTCCTTTAAAATTTTAAAAATTAACGTTAAAAAGCACATATTTTTTAACGTATGTGATTATTATATCACATATTTACACAAAAGTCAAGATGTATTTTAAAATTTTTATGTTATGTTTTTTATTTTTCCGTTGACAGCCATTTTTATGCTGAATTCATGCTTTTTCTTAAAATTCAAAAGTGAAACAGGCATACTGCTTTGTTTTTTTAAGAGGACACCCTGTTTTTCTGCAAAACTGACGAAATTTCAAAAATCGCTTGACAAATCTGCTCTTTTCGTGTATGATAATCATGTAAACTGATTCACGCAAACGGAACAATGGCGTTCCGGATTTGCAGATGATTCGCAGAATGCAAAAACTCTGTGCTTGTCTGTCTTTCCGGAACGTCATTGTTTTTCATTTTCAAGGAGGTTTTTTTCTGATGGGAAATAATTCAGTTGCCGAATATTTCGGCTGTAATGTATTTAATGATGTTGTCATGAGAGAACGTCTGCCGAAATATGCTTATAAGGCAGTTGTCAAGACAAAGCAGTTCGGCACAGCTCTCGACCCGGAAGTTGCTGATGTGGTTGCCAATGCCATGAAAGACTGGGCAATCGAAAAAGGTGCAACACATTACACACACTGGTTTCAGCCGATGACCGGTGTCACAGCAGAAAAGCATGATGCTTTTATTTCTCCTGCACCTCACGGTCAGGTGATTCTGGAATTTTCCGGAAAAGAATTAATCAAAGGCGAACCGGATGCCTCTTCTTTCCCGTCCGGCGGACTTCGTGCAACATTTGAAGCCAGAGGTTACACAGCATGGGACCCGACTTCTGATGCTTTTATTAAAGATGATTCTTTATATATTCCGACAGCATTCTGTTCTTATACAGGTGAAATTCTGGACAAGAAAACGCCTTTGCTGCGTTCCATGGAAGCCGTGAATGAACAGGCACTGCGAATTTTAAGATTATTTGGCAATACCAAGGCAACCAGAGTTATCACAACAGTAGGTGCTGAACAGGAATATTTCCTTGTAGATAAAAAATATTATGATTTAAGAGAAGATTTAGTAATTACCGGACGTACCCTGTTCGGTGCAAAACCTCCGAAGGGACAGGAACTGGAAGACCATTATTTCGGCAATATCAAGCAGAGAGTTTCTGATTTCATGAAAGATTTGGACAAAGAACTCTGGAAACTTGGCATTTATGCAAAAACCAAGCATAATGAAGTTGCTCCCGGTCAGCATGAATTAGCTCCGGTGTTCACAACTTCTAATATTGCTGCTGACCATAATCAGCTGACTATGGAACTGATGAAGAAAATCGCCCGGAAACATGGTCTTGTATGCCTGCTGCATGAAAAGCCGTTTGCAGGCATTAACGGTTCAGGCAAGCATAATAACTGGTCTATGTCCTCGAATGACGGACAGAATCTGCTTGACCCCGGCGACACACCGCAGGAGAATATGCAGTTTTTGACATTCCTGTGTGCGATTATCAAAGCCGTTCATGAATATGCGCCTCTGCTGAGACTTTCTGCTGCTTCTGCCGGAAATGACCACAGACTCGGTGCAAATGAAGCTCCGCCGGCTGTTGTTTCTGTATTCATCGGTTCGGAACTTCAGGAGGTAATTGAAGCCCTCGAAAACGGAAAGAAATATGTTTCCAGCACTGCGGAATTCGACATTGGCATTGATGCACTCCCGAATTTCAAGAAAGATACAACTGACAGAAACAGAACTTCTCCTTTTGCCTTTACAGGCAACAAATTTGAATTCAGAATGCTTGGTTCTGCGGATTCTATTTCCTGTACCAATACTATCATGAATACTATCATGGCAGAAGAACTCAGCCAGTTCGCTGACGAACTGGAAAAGGCTGATGATTTCAAAAAAGCCCTGAAAGCTCTGCTTGTCAGAACTATTAAGGAACATAAGCAGATTATCTTCAATGGCAACGGCTATTCTGATGAATGGCTTGCAGAAGCTGAACGCCGTGGTCTGCCGAATCTGGTTTCTACTGTTGACTGTGTTCCGCTGTACACCAGACCGGAATATGTTTCTGTTTTTGAAAAATTCAAAGTTTACACAAAAGTGGAGCTGGAATCCAGAACGGAAATTCTGCTTGAAAATTACAGCAAGGTCATCAATATCGAAGCTTTAACTATGCTTGACATGGTCAGAAAACAGATTCTTCCTGCTGCTGTCAAAGTAACAAAAGATATCTGTGATGCTGCACTTGCCAAGAAAGAACTCGGCATTGACAATGCCTTTGAAGTCGGCTATGCTTCCAGACTTTCTGCACTGACTTCCGGAATTTCTGATGCTGTCCGTGTTCTGGATGAAAAAGTGATTGCTGCACAGGGAATTGAAGAAGTCGAAGCTACTGCAAAATTCTGCCGTTCTGATGTATTTGTTGCTATGCAGAATCTGCGCTGTCTGGTTGATGAACTGGAAACCAATGTTTCTTCTAAAGAATGGCCGATTCCGTCTTATGTTGACCTGCTCTTTACAGTATAATCTCCTAAAAAAATCATCTGCCCCCATGGATTCCATGAGGGCAGATTTTTATTTTTTCTGATAAATCAGAATTT
>AUXO011322439.1_pt1 | contig 13225 bp, 7 predicted proteins | sample 768731 | NCBI WGS metagenome assembly AUXO01 (sample SAMN02715735, study PRJNA202380) | gut metagenome | biome: sheep rumen | host: Ovis aries | place: New Zealand: Palmerston North
CACTATGGAGAAACTCAACATCAATCAATGGGCGGAAGAAGACCGTCCACGAGAGAAGATGGCATCAAGCGGTGCTGAAAATCTGACGAATGCAGAACTGCTGGCAATCCTAATCGGCTCTGGCTCGCAGAAAGAGAGTGCCGTAGACCTGATGAAGCGCATCCTCGCTGACTGCAACAACAACCTGAACACACTGGGCAAGATGTCCATCCGTGAACTCTGCACTTACACTGGTATTGGCGAGGCAAAGGCCATTTCCATCCTTGCAGCCTGTGAACTGGGCAAGCGTCGACAGGCTGAAACGCCTGAGGAACGGCCAGACTTAGGTACTGCCACCCGTATCTACAACCACATGCGCCCTGTGATGCAGGACCTCTACGTCGAGGAGTTCTGGGCACTGCTGATGAACCAGCACTACCGCCTCATCAAGAAGGTGCGCATCTCACGTGGCGGCATCACGGAAACACCTGTCGACATCCGTATTGTCATGAAGGAAGCTGTCCTCGCCAACTGCACCATCCTCGCCGTCTGTCACAACCACCCCTCCGGCAACCTCACCCCCAGCAAGGCTGACGAAACATTGACAAGAAGTATCAGTAGAGCCTGTGAGGTCATGAACATCCACTTTCTGGATCATGTGATTGTCACAGACGGCCAATACTACTCATTCCACGAGCAGGGGAAGTGCTGATGTCAGCAACTTCATGGCAACCCTGCAGGGTGACGACAAAAACGCAAAAGGAAGGGAGTCCAAGGCCTCATCAATAGGTAGCGATCTGCTTGACGTCATCCTCAAAGGTATCCCTCTGCAAGGCTCGAGACTTGAGTTTTGAGCGATAAGTGTAGATGGTTGTTATCGACGATCGCAGAATGTCGGCAATCTTCTGGTTGTCGACAATACCCAGCCGGATGAGAGCCAGTACGCGCAACTCGGTGGTCAACTTGGTGGAGTCTTCCTCTATTTCAAACTGACAATCGTGTATCATCAAGCGGTTCACCTCACCAATAAAATCAGGATAGATATTCAGAAAGGCTGTATCAAAGTTTTGGTGGAACATCTTGATACCCTCATTGATAGCCGAGTTGCTCTTAAGTTCGGCATAGAGGTCTTCCAATTTACGGTCGCGAGCCAAACGGTTAAAGAGTTTATGACGCTCCTCACCCCGATGGATGAGGGCACTGCACAATTCCAAAAATCGGCCTATATATTCGTCTTTAATTCGGTTCGCCTCCTTCATTTGAGTGTTGAGAGTCGAGAGTTGGGTGTTGAGTGTCTGCATATCCTCGTTCTGGCTGGTAAGCACCGCATTCATCTGATTGATTTTCCTGTTGGCTATGCGACGCTTATAGAGCAGCCAGAAATTAAAGAGGATGAGACCCACTAACAAGAGAGTAATCGATGCCAATATGGTGAGCAGTCGGTTAGTGCGCTGTAATGCATGTTCCCTCTCGGTATCGTAAGCCTTGGTAATAACTGGTGTCAGTCGAGCCACCTGCATGCTCCGCAAACGACTTCCATATTGCTGTGCATCGTTGCTGGCTCGCGACAGGTAGCGATAGGCACGTTCATAGACTCCCCTCTCCATCAGTATGGAGGACAGTTCGCGCAGGGCATTGTTCTCGAGGATGGCACCTTGCAAATCGCTGATGGCCGAAAGCAGCAGATAGTGCTCTTGCTGCTGAGGCTGCCCGCTCTTCCAATAGAAAAAGGCCAGTGTACTAGCCACGATGCTATAGCGGCGGTCACCAGACTGTAAGGTGGGAAGATACTCTTCAAACAGACGGATGGCTCCTTCCATATCTCCCTGCTCACAAACGTAACTGGCACGACTGACAATATACTCAAAGGACTCCTTTGGAGCAATTTGCAACAACATCTGACGATAATACTGCGCACTATCAATATAGTTCATAAAATAAGGTGTGTATTGTGCCATTTCCGAACGATAGAGGTTCAATTCTGCACGCTGGTTGTAGTACAACACACGGGTTTCTGTCGAAAGCAGGTCGGGTTGTATACTGTCAAGCAGCAGACGGGCATTGTTGAATATGCCCGAAACACTGAGAATATGAGCCAAACGTATGGCACTGGCGGCACGACGCTCAGCATTGGTCGTTGCCAAAGGACTCTGGATATTACGATTGATATAATAGAAAGCAGAGTCGAAACGAAAAGCCAAATATTCGTCGTATAGTCGCAGATTCTTTTCGTACTCCTGCTCTGGTGTCAGCGTCACACCCTGCAGGCCCTTGGAGAGTGACATGATCTGCGATTCCTTGGCAGCCACGATTTCATCGTGACGTTCTATCAGACTATCGAGTGTCTGATAGAGTCGGTCTGTCTGCGTGTCGGCAACAGGTCTTCCACATGCTACAATGAGCAAGGCTGTAAATGCGATGGCTACCAATTTATTCATTGTATTCCGAGTTTAGTTATTATTCCGGCACAAAATTAATGATTCTTTTTGAAACCACCAAATCCAAGTACGTGATAAAAGGCGAAATCAAGATGAAAAGGGGTTGCAAAAGTTTTGATTTTCTATTATGTAACGAAAAGAAACGTGTTGATTATCAGCTAATTGCCTATTTGATCATTTTGATTTTTGTTTGAACAACTTGTTTATGGTCATTTATCGCCTTAACTTTGCCGTCGAATTCACAATCAATGGATAAAATAAAGTTCATCATGCATAAGTTGTTAGTTAGATTAATTGTTTTAGTTTGTTGCAGTTTCTTTGCCAATGTTCAGGCAAAGGAAGTTTTGGTCAGTTCACCCGACGGCACCGTGACGGTTGCTGTCGGCGTGAAGGCCAACAAGCCCTTTTACACGATTAAGTATGGTACAAAGACGATTGTCGCTCCTTCGCACCTCGGTTTCCTTCTCGACAAGGGTACACTAGGTGATGATGTCAGGTTGATAGGCAAAAGTTATTCTTCGAAAGACGAGACTTGGTTACAGCCCTGGGGCGAGGAAGATACGGTGCGTAATCACTATCATGAGTTGACGGTGAATTTCAGGGAGAAGTCAGGCCGACGCATGGATGTTGTGTTCCGCGTGTTCAACGATGGTGTCGGCTTCCACTATATTCTGCCAAGTATCAGTAAAGGCGAAAAGTATTGTATTCAGGACGAATTGACCGAGATCACCTTGGCACACAATGCCAAGGCTTGGTCGATTCCAACTAATCACACCGAGTACTTCGAGGGTATCTATACCGCCGATCTGCTGAGCAGGAAAGATACCGTATGCACACCACTCACCATAGAATATGAGGATTCGCTATACCTCGCCATTCATGAGGCCGCACTCGAGAACTATGCCAGCATCAACTTGACACCCGTTAGAAGTGAAGAGTTAAGAGTGAAGAGTGAAAAATTTGCTTCCGCTGTAAGGTTGCAAACGGCACTGACACCTTGGCAGAGCGGCGTGAAGGTGTATTGCGAGGGGGAGACAAAATCGCCCTGGCGTACTATTATAATAAGTAAAACGGCTGGTGACCTGATGACCTCGCGGCTGATGCTGAACCTGAACGAGCCTTCGAAGATAAAAGACACTTCCTGGATTGAACCGGGCCGCTACATCGGTATCTGGTGGAGCATCCACAAGAAGCAGAACACCTGGGAGATGGGGCCGGCACACGGAGCAACCACACAAAACGTAAAACGATATATCGACTTTGCCGCCCGTCACGGCTTCAGCGGCGTGTTGGCAGAGGGATGGAACCCTGGATGGGGACAAGGCGAGAAGATCTCGTATCTGAAGGCTTATCCCGACTTTAATATAGAAGAGGTTTGTGCATACGCCCTATCGAAAGGCGTGCGCTTCATCGGCCATACGGAGACGTGGGGCAATGCCAAACTCTTAGAAGAGCAGATGGACTCTGCCTTTGCATGGTTCAACCATCTGGGCATCCGTGCCGTGAAGACAGGCTACGTGGGCCACTTCTTCGATGGTAAGGAACTGGCCAAGTCGCAGTATGGCATCCGTCACTACCGTAAGGTGATTGAAACGGCCGCCAGGCATCACATCATGATTGACAACCACGAGCCTGCCATGCCCACTGGCATCCAACGCACCTGGCCAAACCTGATGACACAGGAGGGAGTGCGCGGTCAGGAGTATAATGCCTGGGACCGCAGAGGCGGCAATCCCCCTGCCCACACCGTCACCCTGCCCTTCACCCGCTGTCTGGCTGGGCCGACGGACTTCACGCCTGCCATCTTCAACTTCTCGGAGGTGGTGAAAGGCACTCATCCCCACTCTACTTTGGCAAAACAACTCGGTGAGTTCGTTGTCATCTACAGTCCGTTGCAGATGGCTGCAGATGCTATCGAGAACTACGAAGGCCAGCCTGCCCTGACATTCATCGAGAGTTGTCCGACAACCTGGAGCAAGACTATTGTCCCCAACGGCGAGATCGGCAAATATGTCACTGTAGCCCGAAAGGAGCGTAACGGCGACCGCTGGTTTATCGGCAGCATCACCAACGAGGAGTCCCGAGAATTATCTCTAAAACTCGACTTCCTCGATGCCGATACCACTTATTGCGCTATCGTCTATGAAGACGGGCCGGATGCAGACTATGAGAAGAATCCCTATCCGATGACCATCCGTCAGGAAGAAGTGACCAACGGTAGCACTTTGAAACTCAGACTTGCCCGTAGTGGAGGTGCAGCCGTGAGGATTGAGAAATTGAGAAAATGAGATATAATAGTACAAATAACTCTAATTAATTATTAAAAAGTAAAACAATGGAAAAAACTAAGAGTCAATTCTGCCGCTTGCTCATGCTCATAGCGGTTGTGTGTTTTGCCTTGGATGTTTCAGCACAGACCACCGTCAGTGGCCATGTGAAAGACGACACTGGTGAGGATGTCATCGGCGCCAGCGTCATGGAAAAAGGAACATCGAACGGCACCGTCACAGACTTTGACGGAAAATTCACTCTACAGTGTAAGTCTGGTGCGACACTGGTGATCAGTTTTATCGGTTACAACCCGCAGGAGGTGAAAGCCAAGGATGGCTTGGAGATCACGCTGAAGGAAGACGTGGCACAGCTGAACGAAGTAGTGGTCGTGGGCTATGGCTCGATGGCCAAGAAAGAGATTTCGAGTTCGGTAGTTCAAATCAGCAAGGATCAGTTCAACCAAGGAGCCGCCAGCGATCCCATGGCCCTGATTGCCGGTAAGGTGGCTGGTCTTAACGTGGCCTCATCGGCCGATGCCAACCCCAACGCCATGACCAACATCCAGGTGCGTGGTGCCGGTTCGCTCACGGCCTCGAATGGACCGCTGGTAGTCATCGACGGTATCGCTGGTGGTGACCTGCGTAACATCGCTACTCAGGATGTAGAGTCAATCACGGTGCTGAAGGATGCCGGCTCGGCTGCCATCTACGGTACCCGGGGTGCAAATGGTGTGATTCTGGTAACGACGAAGAAAGGCTCTGGTACGGCCGGCGTGACCAATGTGACTTACGACAGTTATATTGCTTTCAACGTGCAGAAACCACGTGTTGGCATCCTTTCTACCGATGAGTTCCGCCGTTCGCGCCGTGGTCAGGACTACGGTGCCGATACCGACTGGTGGGATGAGATCACACGCCCTGTCAGTTATAATCTGAACCAGTATCTCTCTATCGATTCTTCCACCAAGAACGGTTATTTCGGTCTGTCAGTGAATTATAAGAAAGGTAATGGTCTGGACATCGTTTCCGGACGTGAGGAATATGGTGGGCGCTTCGTCGGCGAACAGCGTGTACTGAACAACCGCCTGCAGTTCAACTCGTCGCTCTCTGTCCGTAAGGTGCACGAGGAGTGGGGCAACGACGGACTGTTTGACACCGCCCTGACCATGAATCCCACAGTGCCCGTGAAGAATCCCGACGGCTCATACTATCAGCCCAACTCGCCTACTGACATCCACAACCCTGTGAACGACCTGAAGGAGAATGTCAGCCAGGGCGACCGCATCTACCTCTTGGGTAATGCCGATATGAAGTTAAACATCCTGCAGATGGAGCAGCACAATCTGAACACCTCGCTGAGCTATGCCCTGCAGTACAACGATCTGAAGGACAACTTCTATACACCGTCGACCTCCAGCGAGTCGTTCTGGAACGGCTATGCAGGTCGTGCCCGCATCAACTACCAAAAGTGGTGGACGAACCGTCTGGAGTGGCTCGTCAACTACACGCTGACGCTCAGTGAGCACCAGTTGAAGGCCGTGCTCGGCTATTCATGGGAGCGCAGCAAGTGGGAGCAGAGCGGCAATGAGAACATGGGCTTTGTATACGATGCCCTCTCGTATCACGGAATCGGCAGTGGCAGTTACCTGCGCGACGGCAAGGCAAACCTCTGGGCAGGCAGTTCAGAATCAACACTGATAGGTTTCTTCGGACGCCTGAATTATAACTACCGCGACATGATATTCGCCTCGGCTTCGATGCGTCGCGAGGGCAGCACCAAGTTCGGTGCCAACACCAAGTGGGGTAACTTTCCTTCTGGATCACTGGCTTGGGAGATTACCAAGGCCCCGTTTGCACAGAGTCTGGCACAAGCCTTCCAAAGTCTGAAACCCCGTGTGAGTTACGGTGTCACTGGCCGTTCCGACTTCAATGCCTATCAGAGCATCGCCACCTATAGTACCCGTGGCGCCTATCTCATCGACAATCAATGGATCAATGGTTATGCACCTTCGCTGAATGCCAACCCCGATCTGGCTTGGGAGAAGTCTACAGCCTTCAACGTGGGTGTCGACTTCGTGGCTCTGAACAGCCGTCTGCGTGGTAGCGTGGAGTATTTTGACCGCCGTTCCAAGGATCTGCTCTACAACTATACGGCTCCGCAGCCTCCGTTCATCTACAACACCATCCTGGTGAACGTCGGAACCACCAAGAATACCGGTATCGAAGTGTCGCTCGACTACGACGTGCTGGCCAAGAAAGCCCTTAAGTGGACTACCGGCATCAACTGGAGCATGGGGCAGACCAAACTCACCAAACTCTCAAGCGATGCCTATCAGATGGCTTACCTCGACCTCTATCAGAAGCCAGGCCCCGGCACCAGTGAGTACTTCTTCCGTGTGGAGGAGGGCGGCAAGATCGGTCAGTTCTATGGCTACGAGCATGCCGGTGTCGATGAGAACGGACTACTGCTCATCTACGACAACAAAGGCAACGCCGTGCCTGCAGCCCAGGCCGATCCCACCTACAAGCGCAATATCGGCAACGGCGCTCCCAAGCACTTCCTGTCGTGGAGCAACTCGCTGAGTTATAAGAACTGGGATCTCTGCATGCTCTTCCGCAGTGCCCTCGGCTTCGAGATCTTCAATATGCGGAAATATGGTATGGGACTGAAGGGTTCCGGTACCGACAATGTGCTGCGCAAGGCCTATACCGACTATGCCGACGTGGAGTCGAGCGGTGGTATCATCTCAAGTTATTTCCTCGAGAAGGGCAACTACTTCAAACTCGACAACGTCACTCTGGGCTATTCTTACAGTCCGAAAAGCCGTCAACTGGTTGAGAACCTGCGCATCTACCTCACCGCCAAAAACGTCTTCACGCTGACAGGCTATGAAGGCAATGACCCCTCAATCGTCACCTCTACGGGCATCACTCCTGGTATCGATTCTAACAGTGCCTATCCGCAGGCCACAAACATCACACTGGGCGTAACGGTAAGATTCCATTAATTGAAAATTGATAATTGAAACTTGATAATTATGACTACACATATATATAATAAGGTTGTGGGAAGAGTTTGCTCATTCCTCCTTCCACTTTCCTCTTTCCTCGTTACCGCCTGTACCGATCTCGATGAGAAGGTGTACGACCGTATAGACGCCGGCGTCTATTATCAGAATGAGGCCAGTGTAAAAGGCGCTGTGGCTGCCATCTACGGACAGACGTCTCAGACACTGGCAGGCGAGAATTTCTTCCACCTCTCGGAATACCCCTCCGACCAGATCACCTGGCGTGTATGGAATGCCGGACTCTGGGGATGGGACGAGGCTATGAAGACCGTACTCTCATGGCACAACTGGACTTCAGAGTCGACCATCATCAATAATGCCTGGAACGGAGCCTGGACGGCTATCGGACTGGCTAACCTGCTGCTCAGTGACCTGGAGGGTCTGAGTGCTTCAGGACTGGGGATGAGCGATGCACAACTGGCACAGTATGTGGCCGAGGTGCGCACTATTCGTGCCTGGAACTACTACTGCATCTTCGAACTCTGGGGTGGTGCCCTGCCACTGAACACCTCCGCCAGCAGCGAGGTGCCCGGCACTGCCGATCCTGACTGGAACACCTCATGCAAGAAGATCTATGACTTCATCGCTACCGAACTCGACGAGACGGTCAATGCTTTGGCCAAGGACGACGCCAACCACTCGATGGTGAACCGTGCCAATCAGGCGATGAACCGTCTGCTCAAGGCCCGTCTGCTGCTCAATGCCGAGGTATTCATCGGTGAAAGCCACTATGACGAGTGCGAAGCCCTGTCAAAGGAGATTATCAACGGCACATACGGCAACTACGCCATCGACGAAAACTACCGCAACCTCTATTCGATGGATAACGTGAAGAGTCCTGAGGTCATCTTCGCACTGGCTGCCGAAGACGGTCAGGGCGCTGCCAACGCCATCTCGAATGTACGGACGATGGTGGGCATGTGGTATGGCTATGCCGACTACTTCGGACAGAGTTACGACGGTATCGGTGCCTGGAACTGTGTGTGTCTGGTTCCTTCGTTCGATAACTCAGGCACCGTTCTACCCACTGGCGGTACCACAGGTGCCAAGTGTTTCCTCGACTATGGCGACAAACTGGGCGCCCCCTATGAGCGTTTCGACGACCGTGATATCCGAAAACAGAACTACACCTATGATGCCGCTACCAAGACCCATGGTCCGGGTATGTTCCTGAAGGGCATCATCCGTGCCAACTTCGGAACGGGCGACGTACTGAAGGCCGATGCCGACCGCGACGGTCAGGATCTGGTGTATGTCGATCAACTAGGCACATTCCTCAATCAGGGTCGCGAACTCGAGACGGTGATGAGTCCCCGTTGGGGTGAGACCAACTCGGGCGTCCGACTGGTGAAGTATCCACTGTATCCTAACGATGAGCAGGGCGGCTTCAAGAGCATCGACGATGTTCAGTTCCGTCTGGCTGAGGCCTACTATAATGTGGCCGAGTGCGAAATGCGCAAGGGTAACTATACGGAGGCCAAGAACTATGTGGATGCTGTACGTGCCCGCTACTATACGACCTCCGACCGCAGTTCTGCGCTCAGCATTCCTGGACCAGGCTTCACTCAATTCGATATGGACTGGATGCTCTCTGAGTGGGGCAAGGAATATCTGGGCGAGGGCAACCGCCGTCGTACTGACCTGCGCCGTTTCGACAAGTTCACGCAGGGCCAGTGGTGGTTCTGGGGCCGTGCCACCGAGGACGGCATCAGCCTGCCTGAGAAGCGCGACCGTAAGTATGAGTGGTATCCTCTGCCGCAAACGGCTATCTCTGTCAATCCCGGATTGATTCAGAACCCGAGTTATCGATGAAAATTGAAAATTGAAAGCTTAAAGTTTAAAGATTAAAGATTATGAATACCAAGATATATAGTCTGATGTTAGGCCTGTTGACCCTGACGGGGTTGCTGACAGGCTGTAAGAGCGACGAAGACATCACGTTCGACCATGAGCGTCAGCAGTTTGAGACACGGGCCGACCGTATCCTACTGGAGTTCATTGCTCCCTTCGGCACCACTGCCGACGAAGAGATCTATATCACCGGAGCCTTCAACGGCGAGGAAGAGGCCGTTGGCAATCCGCAGTATCTGTTGACAAAGGCCCCCAACAACAATATCAAATGGGGCATCTATCTCGACCCCAGCACTTTCGTAGGCGGCAAGTCGTTGGCCGACGGTTTCCGCTTCTACTCCAAGAATCAGGGCAAGGAGTTCACAACAGCAGGCGATGAGGCGCTGCATACCGACAATCCGGGCGTTGGCACCTTTACCAACATCTGGGGTCAGCGCTGGGAGAGTTACTACTGGAGTGGTGGCGAGGCACCAGAGCCAGAGCACGACGGTTTCGCCGTATATGTCGACGACCAGACGGGCTGGGATGTGCTTACCCTTTACATGTGGGGCGACATCAACAACCTGAACGGTGACTGGCCTGGCATGAGCGTCACTGGCACTTGGAATCACGACGGTGTCACTTGGAAATACTTCGACATGGGCGAGGCAAACAATGGGCTCATTGAAAATCTGATCTTCAATAATGGCGGTGCAGGCATACAGTTGCCCGACTTCAACTTCACCATCGAGCGTAATGTCTATCTGCGTATCACTGCCGACGGTGTCGAAGAGATAGGGCTGGAACCCAGCGTGAAGCACGACGGTTATGCTGTGTTTGTTTACGACGAGACGGGCTGGGATGCTCTGAATCTCTACATGTGGGGCGATACCAACAACCTGAACGGTGACTGGCCTGGCATGGAGGTGACCGGTGAACAGACCATCAACGGCATTACTTATAAGTACTTCGATATGGGTGAGGCGAATACCGGTCTGGGCGAGAACCTCATCTTCAGCAATGCCGGAGCCAGTCAGTTGGCAGACTTTGCCTACACCATCGACCACGATGTGTATCTGCACATCACCACTGCTGGTGTGACAGAGATCGATCCTGCTACCTTCCAGCCTGGTGGCGAGACGCCTACGCCTGCACCCGGCCCTGATCCAGAACCTCAGCCTACAGGCGAAACGGTAATCATTGCCGTGAAGAACAGCGTGGGCTATGCCGATCCTCATCTCTATGTATGGGGCGACAGCGAGGCTTGCGGTGGATGGCCTGGCGCAGCACCGGTGAAGGTGACCGACAACGGCTGGTCTCTCTTTGAACTGCCTGCCAATGGCACGTTCAACCTGATCCTGAACGACAACGGAAGTCCGCAGGTGGACGGCCCTGAGGTATTCACCGCTGGCAGCCATTTCTACGATGTGAATGCTGGATGGGAAGAGTCTGCCAATACGGTGACCATCCAGAACAATGCAGGCTACAACGATCCCCGTCTCTATGCCTGGGGGGCTGGTGAGATCTATGGTGGCTGGCGTGGCATCAAGCCTACCATCAATGAGAACGGCACGCTGGTATTCCCCCTGCCGAACGATGGCGGCGAGTACAACCTCATCCTGAACGGTGAAGGCGACGGCGTACAACAGGACATTGACACCGTTATCGCAAATCAGAGCTATACATTTAATGCTGATTAAGTATATAGAATCTGTATGAAGAAGATAAGTAAACAGTAATGTCCTGCTTCATCAAAGGCTTACTGTAATTAGAGTTAAATATTTAACAACCCTGGGCTGGCTGCTCTGGGAAGAACGGCCACCCCATTTTAAGGGAAAAGTGAAAAGGGGAAAGTGAAAAATTTGCTACCGCCCTTCTAGATATAATAACTGATATTAATATGAATAAAAAGAATTTAAGCATCCTCATTCTCCTTGCTTCATTCTTCGTTTCCACAGCACTGGCAGCCGACTACGTTGACGACATTAACACAGCCACAGTCAAGAATGAAGCAGGCCATCAGGTGATTTACGAGATGAACGTTGGCTCGTTCACCACAGAAGGAACGTTCGCCGCCGCCCAGCAACGACTCGGCGAACTGAAGGCACTCGGCGTGGACATTGTCTGGCTGATGCCCATCTATCCGAGGGGCGGAGGCATCAACAGCCCATACGCCGCCACAGACTTCCAACAGACCAACCCCAACTACGGCACCATCGCTGACCTGAAGGCGTTGGTGAATGCGGCCCATATGCTGAATATGGAGGTGTGGCTCGACTGGGTGCCCAACCATACGGCTACTGATGCCAAATGGGTGACTGAGCATCCAGAGTATTACAAGAAGAACGGCGACCGCTTCATACATCCAAATAACTATGGTGACGTCTATCAGTTGGACTATGGCAATGCAGATTTGCGTCAGGCGATGAACGACTGTCTGAAGTTCTGGATCGACGAGGCCGACGTTGACGGCTATCGTTGCGACTACATCAGCAGCCCGGAAATCCCCGCTTCCTATTGGCAGGCGACCATCCCTGACATTAAGGGATATAAGAGCGGTAAGACCATCACCTTCCTCGGCGAGACCGATATCGCACAGGATGTAACGAGGTTGAAGACCGTCGGATTCGACTACGACTATGCTTGGGCATTCCAGAGCAGTCTGGACAGATATGGCAGTGCTGGTGTCTATGCGGCGTCCCTGAAAGCCAATGCCGACAAGATGCTCACGGCATCGGATGGTCTATCCTTCGGCCGTATGCTCTACGTGACCAACCACGACCAGAACTGGAACGAGAGCAAGAAGACGCTGACAGAGAAATACGGCGCCAACCGTTATCCGCTCACCGTACTGGCCTATACCCTCTACGGCATGCCGCTCATCTACAATGGCCAGGAAGTCGGTGGGAATCAAGCCCTCAACTACTTCACTGACACCAAAATCAACTGGTCAGCGAAAGACGACAAGATGCACAACACCATCCGCACGCTGACGGCCCTCAAGCATGCCGTTCCTGCCTTGCACGACAAGAGTTCCGTCAACTGGGTGACCCTCAGTCCTGCCAACAGCAATGTCCTGGCCTATACCCGCAAGGAAGGCGACAGCGAGATATTAGTCGTGCTGAATATGGCTACGGAAGCCTGTACTGCAACACTAACAGGACTGACTGCCGGAGACTGGAGCCTCTGGCTGAACAGCGAGACCATCGCAGAAGGCACAAGCCGTCAGCAGCAGACCTTCTCGGCCACACAGACCATCAGCCTTGAAACCAAGGGCTACCGTGTTTACGTCAAGGGCACATTCTCCGAGGAAGAACTGTCTGCCACCGTCGTCAGCGCCCTCATCCTCAGTCGTCCCCACGACAATCGGTTCTACAGTCTCGCAGGTCAGCCCATGCAGCCAAGCCGTCCAGGCATTTACATTCAGAACGGGAAAAAATATATCTTTTAGTAATGCGTCAGCACATCCACATTGAAGAATAATATATTTTTCGGCAAAGATGTGAATAATTAATCAAAAATGCGTATCTTTGCACTCGATTATGACACAGGAAGAGAAGACTCAGATAGAAGAGCGGATCGTGGATGTGCTGAAGACCGTCTACGACCCCGAGATTCCCGTCAACATCTATGACTTGGG
>AUXO015691312.1_pt1 | contig 13225 bp, 18 predicted proteins | sample 768731 | NCBI WGS metagenome assembly AUXO01 (sample SAMN02715735, study PRJNA202380) | gut metagenome | biome: sheep rumen | host: Ovis aries | place: New Zealand: Palmerston North
AGGTCGACGCAATTTACATCTGGTATAACAGGCGATAGCTACGCGATGATATGTATAGGTCAGACAAATTATGCTGCTGATATTCTGATAGCTGATTCAACTTGGTATACAGCTATTCAGACAAGTACATATTTTGACCAGGTATTAACTCCTCTAGTTCCTGTTATGACAACTAACTTACAGGATGGATATCAAGCATACACAGACGGTAACTCGGAGGCTTATGAAGCATTTGATAATAAAGTAGCTACAGCTGCTAGAAAATCAACATCAGATCAGAACGCAGGTTCAATCCGTCTTACGTTACCTGAAGCGAAACGTGTCTACAGAATGCAGGTACTAGCTTGTAGAACTAATGTAACATTTCATTGTTCTGATAATAATGTCAATTGGACTCTTTTGTCTGAATCAATTTCGATAACGTATGACGACAACGTCTATTGGTACGCTAATATAACTCATGATTACGGTGAGCATATATTCTGGAATTTAACACGTACTGGACTGCCTTGGGCATCAACTGCGATTGTAAATACATGGCAGCTCTATGGTAGGGAAGATGTAGACACACCAAACTACACAAAGAAACTAATTCTTCACAATGGTTTATATGTTGTACCGTATGCTGCTGCAGGTAAGTACACCAATCAAGGAAGCCCTATAACGACAATCCAAACAAAATCACTAGAAAACTTAGTTTACATTGCACTGCCTAATACATCGGGATATGGGTCTATATACGGAACAGACGATCCAATCGACTTAACTAACTATTCAACATTACATGTTAGAGCTAGCGGTGATTCAAAAGTTTCATCATCTCCGTATTATGGCATAATACAGCTTTCACTGACAACTGCAATGGATGAAGGTATTTATACTTATATAACTAGCACGGACGAGGCGACATACGAAATAGATGTAAGCAACCTTTCAGATAGCTATTACATATCAGTTAGAACAAACACAGGTGGTATGGCTTGTAAAGTATACGAAGTATGGCTCGACTAAATAATAATATTTAGTAACCTTTTATTAACATGATAGAGCTTGAGAACCTCTATTGATTGATGTGAAAAGTAAATACTAATAACTTATGGAGGAAATAAGCAATGAAGTCTATTACAATTACTTTCACTGCTCCTGCTGCTCCTGCTGCTCAGAAAGTTGACAACATCTGCAGAGTATTCGTTCCCGAAAACGCAGCTGCTGACAATGCAGTATTTGAAGGAACATATTACGACACAAACGTAGCTGGTTGGGCCGTAGCTGAAACACTCGAAGAGTTCTTCAACAACTCTGTAGCTCATCCCGGTCTTATTGCAGCACTTAAGCAGGCTATGAAGAATGGTACATGCACATTTGAAGCTAGCGACATGGATGCTATTTACATGAACGAAGTTTCAGCTGCACTTGCTGATCAGGGATTTGCTTTCGAAATTGAATAATTCATATCGAAAATTATTGACATTAGTTTTGGGAGGTGCATGAATAATGACTATGCAAGAGATAGTTGATCAAGTAAGTTTCATGCTAGGCCTCCCTGCTAATGAAAACATCGAAGAATTGCAGATAGAAAAAGCAGTACTGATCGCATTCCGAGAGCTTAAGAGATATATTAAAACGCCAGTGGACAAAACAGTACCATTTGCAACACGTATAGATCTTGTAGCTAACGGAATAGAAACAGTTAAAGTTTTGAGAGTACTACCTGCGTATCCTAGAATAGGTCTTACAATGAGCTCGATAGATAGCGGAAACGTTTTCCAAGTTGCAGCTGCTGTAAATGTTTACAGCGGAATTGGAAACACGTCTTCAATAAATATCGAACCAATAGTGACCGAGATGGCGATGGCTCAGGTACGAAATACATTATCCACTGACTTCCAGTGGAGATATGATCAGGACAACCAGGTCATCTACTGTACACACAGAGATCCACGACCCACAGTTGTCACTATTCAATACGTTCCGGAATATAAAGATGTATCTGAAATCAAGTCTAATACTTGGATAGATTATCTTATCCGGATGTCCGAGGCTAACATGAAGATAGCCTTAGGTAGAGCCAGATCTAAATATAAGATTGAGGGTTCTAACGTGAGCCTTGACGGAGATATCCTTCTCCAAGAAGCTCATACAGAGCTTGAAGCTATAAGAGCAGAGCTTGAAGCGAAGAAAAATAAGATAGTTTTAGTTAACTAAAATCAATTGGAGGACAAAGAATATGAAGGTTAAGAGATATACCGCTAAGCCTAGCACACGCAAGATCAAAGCCGACGACGAACTCGATATGGAAATGGACGCCGTTGACAACGCTCCTGAAGATGAAGTTGAAGATGTAGACGTAGACGTTGATGTCGAAGTTGACCCTGAAGCAACAGAACTTGTTTTTGAAGCAGAAGACGTTGCAGAACTCGTTGCAGAAGTTACCGGTGAAGAAGTTTCTGTTACAGTTGATACTGATGAGGTTGTATTCACAGTTGGTGATGAAGAGTTCACAGTTGAACCCGAAGGCGATGAAGAAATTCTTGAATCCAGCCGCAAGGTTTTAAGATCAAAGAAAGCTGTTAAGGCATCTCGTAAAGTAGCAGCTCGTCCTGCAACAAAGCCTATTCGCAGACGTAAATAATCTGAACAGAGGTTATTGCAAGACAAAGTTACGCATTTACATGTAAATATGTATACAGCTGAACATAATTTTTAATGTTTAATTATTACCGCCTATGGATTAATCGTCTTTAGGCGGTTTTAATTTTGTAACCTTCAATATATGTGATAAATAATCAACAGCAGACTTAACCTGTTTTTATTAAGGAGGATACATTAATGTTTATAAATGGAGTAGAGATACCATATATAATCACAAATGCTATTGAAATAACTCAAGCAGAATATGATCAGCTTCAGGACAAAAGCGGAACATATATCATAAAAGACGCTGTATCTACTCCGTTAGGTGCAGATGAAGTGGCATATTCAAATCAGGCGTCAGGATTGCCTTCAACTAATGTCCAAGGCGCAATTGACGCTATGTCAATTTCACATACATTTACTTTAACTACAATTGATTGGGTTGCCAACACAAACACACGTAATAATGACAAGTACACAGTTATGCAGGTTATATCGACAGACTACTACAGTAATACACCTAACACCGAAGAACTACCTGCTCAATTACTTAGTGCAACTGCTGGCGAGGTAATGACGACTGCTGAGGAAGAGGACAGCGATAAAATTTGCGGATTCGTCGGAATCAACAGCACATCTGTAATAGTATACGCAGAAGAAGCAACTACTAACGAATTACGCATAAGAATAATTGGAGTATAAATAGTATGGGATGGTTTCGATGCACAGGTACTTCAGGAGGTACTTCATTAGGTAAGTATCTTTATAACAAAGGCAAGGAAAACACAGAATTAACAGGCGGTTTAACATCGAGTGGATATACGTTTAGTACTTACCACACCATAGCGGGTCAACCTGCATTTGAATCAACTGACATTAAATTAACAGTAACGGCAGCTCCAGGCGCATGCATGTTTGGTACTAATATTCAGGTTGATTTGACAAACGTTAGTGTCGTTAGAGTAAACGGTGTTTACTCAGATAATACACCATTTACAGTAAGTATTGATGTATCTAATATAAACGGCAGTAGATTCCTTGCTATTACAATGTGTGATAACACAAATAGTCAAAGGTTTGTTATACTTAATGCCACTAATACAAAATCTAATGTCTACACAGCTAGCGGTAGTGTTCATTCACCAACTACGTTTACAACAAATAATACGGCACTTATTAAAGAAATAGAATTAATTTAACTGTACACAGACTCTACTCTGGTTACTGTGTAGAAAGGCGATAAAATGGCAATAGGAATCATTCGAAATCATGGCGGTGGGAGTAGTGAAACCAAGACGTCGTGGATAGGCTCAACAGAAGAATGGACTAACGGTACAACTGTCACAGGAATTTCCTATAATACAAATAAAACAACTGAGTCTGTTGATCCAATTAAGCTTGGTAGAGGCTGTAAAATAAACTATACTATATCTACTTACTCTCCATCAAGCGGTGGTGGTGGTATTTATATTTATTTCCATCCTACGGGTGGAAACTTAGTCGCATTGTACTCAACTGTTCCTACTACATTTAGCGGAACATATAGTGGCATAATAGATTTATCATCGTTCGTTGGGCAAAGCGGAACATTCAATGTTCTTGTTCAAAACAACACTCAAGGAAGCGGACAATTTACTATTACTCGATTTGACGTCAGTAATGTTCCTGAACATGACTTTAGTAATGGCGCTATTGTCCTAGAGGGCGAATTGAATCCTAAGTATACATTACAAGGCGGTACCGATTTGCGTCTAAGCGCGGGTGGTTATATTGTATTAGTTAGAGATGCAAGTGGTAACGGCGGTAGAATCTCCGGAATTGATTGGACAAAGATTGCAACACTTACTGTTGATGCTCAAAACGTCGGAGGTACGAACACTTATCCTATCTTTCAAATTGATAGTTATTCACAAGTGCATAACCTCTCTACTTCAACTACTCGCTTTCAAGGAACAGTTAATGCTAGTGGAACAAAGGATGTTCATGATTTAATCTTAACAAGAAATAATAATGGCAGCACGGCTATCTTTAACGTTACGGTTACTCCATATCCCGAATTCAGCGACAACGAAATCATCAAGAACGGAATTTTGAACCCTAAATATACAATCCCAGGTGGAACATTTGCACCCGATAATTTGTACGTACCTTATGGCGGTGTAAGTTACGCGGGTGTGTTACTTGATGAAATTGATTTAACCGATTACACAGGATTTAATATTGAATATCAAAACTCCCACGCCACATATAGGTTATATGTAGGGTGCAATGATAGTAGCGGTGTTTGGACTTCAACATCGACAACGAACAGAACAACATCTGATGCTAGAAATAGTTTGACCTCACTAACTGGATTAAACTCATTAAGATTTTATACATATGGAGATTCTAACCAATATTCAAGAATCTACAATCTATCATTATACTAAATAGTGCATTGTCTAGAAAGGGAACTAAAGTGGCTCTAGGTGTAATTGTATCAAACATAAGTGGTAATATTAAGAATATCCGGAATAAGTCAATCCCTAAGCCGATTATAGAAACAATCACTACTCCAACAAGTACGGCAAATACATGGCAATATGCAAGATATAACCAAATTGCAGACTTGTCAAATGTCAATCGCATAGTTTTTAGGTACACACTATATTCATATTTCCGTGAATGGTCCGATGGCGATGGCGACTATTATGCTTGTGCTTATTTACAATGTGGAATATCGCCAAATACTTCGGGAGGGTTTACTAATCACGTAGACAGGAACGGGGTATGGTATGGTACCAAACGCACCGGTAGCGGTGGCAAAACATTTTCAATAAGCGGACAACTGACGTTAGATGTTAGCGCATTAAAAGGTAAGTATTATGTTGGAATAGGCGCACAATATGATATGGGTGTACATCAGAATCCTAGTACAGGACATACATGGGCATCGCTAACATCAGCCGAATTTTACAAAGAATAATTATGTTTGCGGAAAGGAATTTTTAATGGCCATAGGTGTAATTGTATCAAATATGAGTGGTAACATAAGGAACCTACGAAAAAAAACAAAGCCACTTGTAATTCTAGATAACAGAGATATTACATTCTCACCAAATAACAACTCAGGATATAACTACGTTACATCGAGTTTCATGCTTTACTATAACGCAGGAATATCTGGCGGCGGTTACGCATACAGATACTTCACACAAACTGGCACAATTGACTTTAAGAAATATACTCGGCTGCAAATCGTAGGCACTTACGCTAATCTTGTACCGCGTAACGGAAGTTATGGATATATACAAATATTAACGGCAAACGGTTCTCTGTATAGGGAAATATGGAATGTGGGTCAAGGAGCAAATATAAATATTGACCTTGATATTAGCACCTGGACTTTCGAAGGGAAAATAAGAATTCAAAATTACAACTGGTGTGGCTCTTCGGGTAGTGACACAGGACAAGGCAGATTCACCTTTAGCAAGTTTGAAGTTAATCATGAGAAGTGATAACTTAACTCACTGAAATTGAAGAGTAGATTTTAGATTTAGATTAGTAGATTAGGAGTCATGTGGATTGTGTATGGCATGGATAAGTTCATTAGGATGCACACATGAATTAAATAGAAGCACAGGTCACAATAACGACACTAGTACTACAGAAGACGACAGTAACAACAATAACAAGAATAATGATAATGACAATGATAACGAGGGAGGCAACAAAGAAGTGGCAAACAACGTGTTTATTGATCAGATTGCAGCATTATGCCAATCTATCGGCCCCAAGTACAATATCTTAGTCAACTCACCTGTAATAGCGCAAGCTATACTAGAGAGTGCTAGCGGAACAAGCGAGCTTGCAGTTAACGCTAAGAACTACTTTGGGCTCAAATTTAAGAAGACATCACAGGGTGTTAAGCGATGCCCTACAGCTCTTGATAATCCTTACATTAAGGTAGGCTCAGAACAGGATGCTTCTACAGGACAATATGTTTCGTCTTCCATGGAATGGTTTCAATTCAAGTCGATGGAAGATTGCGTAACAGGGTACTATGATTTCATAAATATATCAACATACTCAAACCTAAAGGGTGTAACATCTCCGGAAACATATTGTACGCTTATAAAGCAAGATGGATATGCAACTAGCATCGACTATACACAGAAATTAATGAATGTAATTAATTCATATAATTTAACAAAATACGATACATACAACGGAGGAAGTTCAAATATGGGCGAAATCAAACTAAAGTTAGCATTAGGCGCAGGTCACTACAAATACACAGAAGGTAAAAGATGTAATGCATCTCTTGACCCTAACGAAACAAGGGAATGGTACTTAAACGACAGAATTTGTGACAAAGTAGAAGCAGGGCTTGATGCATACGAAGGAGTTCTAATCTGCAGACTTGATGACACTACAGGTGATACTCTTGTAGATTTACCTGGAAGAAAAGCAGCAGCAGAAAAGTTTGGAGCTGACATCTACATTTCAGTCCATCATAACGCTGGTGTAGGTTGCACAGCTAGTGGTGGTACTCAGGTATATTGTTACTGGACTGATAAGAACAGAGCAGAAGCTAAGAAGATTTACGATGCAGTTGTAACTCAAACCGGATTAGTAGGAAACAGATCAGAAAAGGTAGCAAACGGAAATCACTTGTACGAATGCTACGCACCTACAATGGATTCATATATCATTGAAAATGGATTCATGGATTCAACAACAGACGTTCCGATAATCTTAACAGATGCACATGCTGAAAAGACTGCAAAAGGTATTGTTAACTTCTTAGTTGAGAGGTTCCAGTTGGTTAAAAAGTCATCTAATCCTAACCCCAATCCTAACCCCAATCCTAATCCTAATCCTAATCCTGAACCCTCAATGGTATTCGTATCTGTAGAAGAGATAAAGACAGAACAGCTTGTAGCAGTTACTTTAGACACATTGTCAGCTGTAGCTAATAGTTATGGTGTAACTGCTGATTTCATAATTCAGAGTAATCCAGGCTTATACAAGCTCACAGATACCGTTTACCTTGTAAACAAAGACACTGTAATATATGTAGGTAATCATTAATATTGTGCACTGTAATTGTAACCTTCAATATATACGATAGATAACGGCTCAGCCTATTTTGAAGGTGATGTAGGAGGTAATAATCAAGATGGCAAATAAAGTTATGGTAAACGGGATGAATATCGGATATATTCCTCCTGCAGCCGCAAACGATGTTACATACAGCAATACGTCTTCAGGATTGACAGCTAACAAAGTCCAGGGAGCTATTGACGAACTTAGCAGCAAAGTATCTCATGTCGATGGAACAATTACTGCAGGCGAAACTACAGTTACATTGACTTCATCCGTATTTGAGACAGCCTCATACGTTGAAGTATACTTCTGGGATGCTAATATGGGACACAAGTCTATAACATGCACAGAAGGGTCTTGCACAATTGAAATAAACGAAGCATTAGAAGCTGATCAGGATGTTTCAGTTGTAGTAATTAACTTTTAACTTTTAGGTTTTAGGAGGTAAAATATAAACATGAGAAAGATAAGAATCGGATTTCCCAATGGCGTTTTGAAGTTAGTTCTTAACGAAGGCGAACAAGATGAGAACGAATACGTGATTAAATCTTTAAAATCTAAACCATATGTCGAAGCTAACAGCTCAAGAGTCTATCTTACAAAAGAAGAGAAGGCTGCTGCAGAAAAGTACGCTAACGTAGTTAAGCAGAAATAGTACATAGGTATGTAGGCGGTGATGATATTTATCGTCACCGTCTTTAATTTTGGTATTGACAAATTTTAGTATCTATTATATAATAAGTATGTAACAAAGAAATTTAACTCAATCGTTAATAATGTTGATTAAATGGTTGACAACTTAAGGAGGATTAAACACTTATGAGAGTGCTGAGTATCGATTGGGACTATTTTGTCGGATGTTCAATTAGAGACAGAATTGTCAAGTTTCCTGATAGCGGAAACGAAAGAATGGGAATAGCTTTATCATCTTACATATGGCAGACTCGATATGCTGCTTGCCCAGACATTGAGTACATTAAAGTACGTCAGGCCGAACTTGATAAGCTCAAGAAAATCATAGATGCAAACAAGGGTGAGTATTTCTTCATATGCGCAGACAGCCACATGCATCTAGGCGAATTTCTGCTTCATCCTGACATGGAAGAGAAAATAAGTAAGACCGGATTGTCAATAGTAAACATTGACCACCATCATGATATGTTCGGTATCGGTGAATCTCTTAACTGCGGCAACTGGCTTAACGCAGTAAAGGACAAGTACCCTGAAGCAGAGATAACTTGGATACGAAACGAAGACAGTGAGGTAGACAATTTTGTAGGAAAAGATAGCACATTGATTGAGGATGCAAAGCTTGAATCCGGATATTACGATGCTATCTACTTATGCAGATCTGCCCTCTGGTCACCTCCTCACCTTGACAAGGATTTCGGAGTGCTCAATCGATTCTTAGCAAAGAGATGCGCATATCCTATATTCCGACAGGAGATAATGAATCGATGGGATGCAGAGTACAAGAAGGAAATAGTAAGACAGCGAGAAGACTTGAAACAGAGGATTGAAGCTATCACAAAATCGATTAATTCAAATTCAGACAACCTTCAATAATAACGTAAGAAGCAGGAATAACACACCGAGCTGCTACGGTTATTATAAATAATATTAAAACTGACCGGATGTGTTATCGAATAAATAATGCATCCGGTTAGTATTATGTATGTTAGTATCGTTATAATTAAGGAGAATTAGAAGTCATGTACACTGATGAAGAGATAATTGAGTTATTTAGAAATCTGTCGCCTAATATGCAGAAGGCGATACATGACATCATGTTAGTAACAACAGACAAAATCGACGACACACAATTCGATGAAGGGTATGGTAAATAATCATGTTTAAACCTATAGGCAAACTAGTAATACCAAACGATACAAACGAAGCTGATGCTAGATCATTATTAAGTACACTTGAATCAATCGGATTTAATTTGGTTGTGCTAGATGAATCCATTACAGAAACCTGTTACATGGTTACAAAGGCGGAAAAGGAGGAATGGTAGTAGCATGAACATAGACAAATCTGCATTAAGATTAGGCATGTGGTACGAAGACGAAGAAGGCAACAAGACACCCGTAGGCAGAGATTTCAAACCTCCCAAAGGGACTGTATCCTATCATGTTCAAAGTCCGTTAGATATAACAGAAGACATATACTTGTATTATAGTGATGACAATACATGCAAGCATCCTAAAGAGATGGTTAGACGTACTTTCGGTTGGGAAGTAGGATACAAGGGATGCAGATGCGACAAGTGCGGAAGCATAAAACTGGGCAAGAAATACATCCCGTTTGCATTCATGCAATGGCAGCATAGAGCAAGCGAAACATTTCATGCGTGCTCTAGAACGTGTCACCTTTCTGAACATCACGAAAAGTGCATCGTCGCAATGGTAAACAGCGGTGACTACACATTAAGTGAAGCAATTATCATTTATGCAACTGCATGTGAACGATGCCAAAATGCGCTAGATTACAAATACTCCGGTGGAACAGAAGGTTATCCAGAAGATTCTGATGAATACAGAAACTGTAATACATCGTGTGATTTTTGCAATAAGGAGCAAATTTAATTATGGATGAGTACATGGGGTACCAAATTGATGCAAACATATGGGAACTAAGCGAACGCGATTTCGACACTATTAAGTGGGCAGTTGACTTCATAGATAACAACTGGTCGCTACGCGAGCTATCTCGAAACATATGTGTCCCATTTTCAACAATTCAAAAGCGTTTCAATAACGAGCTAAGCTACTTGTCATATGAGTTATATTGCCTTGTTCAACGTAGATACAGAGAACATAATAATCATACTAGGGGATAACATCTATTTACCTTTTATATAGCTAGAATTAATCTCACTAAAACCGTTAGGAGGGCAAATATGTTATCAGAGAAAATTCTCTTGTTAGGGGCAGGTCTGTCCGACAAATATCCCAAAGAACTTACACTCAAAGCAATACCTACAGCATCTGAGCTCGACTATGTGGGCTCTGAAGATTTTCAGGCTACTATGCTTGATAAGATATTTCCAGCAGCTATTGAAGAGAAGGACGTAGATTTTAGATCTCTGCTTGAAATCGACTATCATTGGATTTGCAGAGGTCTTAGATTTTTAAACTACGGCCCATATTTCACAACTAACTCAATATTCTGTACAAGTTGCGGAGAAGTATCCAAAGGCGAATTCTCAGTCGATCTTAGAACAGTTGAATGTAAGATGCTTCCGGAAGGCTTCGATTTTGACATAGTATTAAAAAGAGATGAATTCATTGACTTCAAAAAAGATATCCACCTCTCTTTGCTTACTATTCAGCAATCAATCGATGCATACAATGATTCGTTGTTTGTAGGTAGTGACGGTAGAATAAACAGGAATTATGCTAGATGTTGCTACATGATACGAAAGGTCGGAACAGAGACAGGTCTTAACCCTGTAGATGTTAAGTCTATAATAGAAAAAGAAATGTCACCTGCCGATTACGAAATACTTAAAGCTAAAATAACAGAGTTGACTGATTACGGTCTCAGAGTTGGAGGGTCTACTATTTGTCCCAAGTGCGGACAGCGCGCAACTTTTGTTGCATTAGTAGACGACCGATTTCTACGTCCGACCGTGGGAGATATCAGACGATGGGCAGCTGAACGGAAAGATAAGAGTAGGGGATGAGTTTAAATCTCCACACGAAATTCGTCAGCAACTTTATGAAAATGTAGTAGAAGAGTCCATGTTTATATCTAGGGCATCTGAAGGCTCAGTTTCGCTTGAATGGATAATGAGTCAGCCTATCTTTATTAGGAAGAAATATTTAGATCAATTCACAAAAGAACTTAAGGAACGCGAAGCTAACCTCAAAAAGAATTCCAAGGGATGATGCCAACGGCATTGTCCCTTTTATATTATAAATGGAGGAACTAACATATGGCAGAAAACGGATCACCTCAGGTTAATATACTTGCTATGATGCAAGCGCAGCAAGCCACAAATGAGTCTACATACTTGTTGATTCGTGAAATGCGTGACATGCTTTCAAAAGGTGTTAACATTTCTCAGTCTAGCCTTAATGATAGAATGCCAGGTAAGCAAATTCACGAGCCCGATAAGGACAAATGGGAACCTAAACGCCGTGGATATTCAAACGCCAAACAGGGATTCACAGATGCATTTGAACAGGGACTTGCCGAAGCAATAATCGGCTCTGACTTCAAAAAGCAGATAATAGGGTCCATAAATAGATTTGCAACAGATTTAGGAGTTGAGATAGAGGACTTACCTGGATACTTTGGAAATCAGATAAGCCAGACATTAGCTGATTCATTTAAGAAAACAAAGTTTGGAGCAGACTTCAGTAAGAACCTAACAAACGTATCATCAGCGATGGCTAATACTGTAACAAATGTTATGGGAGATATATCAGCAGCAGGCGGAACGCTGTCAGCTGGTATGCCAGCACTTGCTGAAGGATTAGGCTCAGTTGCAGCTGCAGCAGCGCCCTTGGCTCCACAAATACTTCTCATAGGCGCAGCGCTGGTTGCAGTAGATATAGCCTTAGATAACCTTAAGCTTGCGTTTGACCCTGCGATCGAGGGAATCAAACGGTTTAACGAGGCCGTGAAGAAAGCTTCAACACGTACTACTGAGACAGCAAAGTCGAATATGGAGTATGCACAGAAGCGTCTCGTAGATGATATAAACGCAATGGTTGAAGCTCCTTTCAAAGTACTTGAAGATGCAGCTAATAAAGTAGCCGCGTCTTGGGACAATGCACTTGGGGTAATCACATCTGCTCAAGGATATACAAAATCCGATCTACAAGACTTAATGAGCGTATATGCACAGCGATTGAGGGCAGAAGGATTAACTAAAGTAGTATCAGGTGCAGATATAACAGATAATCTTACAAAAGTATTACAGGCGGGATTGTCAGGTAAAGTCGCAGAAGAGTTTGCATACTTAGCAACTAAATTGAATGCAGCTGTTCCTACTCAGGACTTCTTCGGCTACGCAGCAACTTATGCGTCAATAGCAGCAAATGCTATTCAAGCAGGAGAGTCACAACAGGCAGCTATAGCACTTGCAAACAAAGAACTTGAACAATTCGCAAGTAATGTTCTATATGCAAGCAGACAACTCGCTGGAGGATTTTCAACAGGATTAACAAATGCATCTGCTCTTCTTGAAAGCTCAGTTAAGATTGCTAATGCATCTAGAATAGGTGATGCTTCTCAGATATCTGGAGTACTTACATCGGTATCTGCAATAGTCGGTGCAATTGCACCTGACCTTGCTAACTCGATGGTAGACACAGTTGTTTCAGCTGCACTTGGTGGTAACTCCAGTAGCTACTTAGCGCTTAGATCACTTGCAGGTACTGGCGCATCAAATACATCGTTCTTACAGGCACTTGCTAGAAATCCTCAGCAGGTATTTGTAGAAATGTTCTCAAATCTTGCAAAACTTCAGTCAATGTCGTCAGATAACTTC
>AUXO016909788.1_pt1 | contig 13224 bp, 15 predicted proteins | sample 768731 | NCBI WGS metagenome assembly AUXO01 (sample SAMN02715735, study PRJNA202380) | gut metagenome | biome: sheep rumen | host: Ovis aries | place: New Zealand: Palmerston North
GTTTTTATCACGGTGCCGTCCGCGAATGTAAATAAATAAACCATTTCAGGAACTATTTCTTTTGTTTTAACTATTTCATTTGAATCTTTTATGGTAATAGAAATATCAGTCATTGTTGTTGTTATATTCTAAACAGAATTTGTTATATTCTAAATAGAATTATATTTTAACGTATTCAATGTATTCATAATTTGATCAGCATAAATATTAGTAGTCCTAGTACTAATACTAGCATCAGGAATTGCTGCTGTATAATATAAAGCATTAGTAGCAGTAGTTAAATTATCATTCATTGTATTTTATTAATTTCTCCTTATTTTTCTTATTTATATTATATAATATATTTTTTTAAAAATCAAATTAATTTTTTGGTCAAGGAAAAATAATTTATATTAAGAATATTTTTATTTTATATGAAAAATAATCTATATAATCTTCTTTAAAAATATAGAAAGGAGAATAGATTTATGGCATTATTTAAAATATTTAGAGGGACATCATAGAACTTACCGACTTCTGTTCATGATGGATATGCATATTTTACTACTGATGATGGTAAATTTTATATAGATGTAGATGAGACTAGAATTTTAATAAATCCTGATTTTCCTTTACCACCTCTTCCACCAACTCCTTCTGCTGAAGATATATAGTATATATATACAGAAAATATTTCTAATGTTAAAGAAGCTTTAGATACTTTATTTAATTCTTCTTCTATGGCTTTTGAGGTTCTTACTGTTAGACAGTGGGCTGAAAGAGGAAGAGATCAACAGATTTCTAAAGAAGGATGTTTATATATATATTCAGATGCAGGTGGAATAACAAATGATAATATATTAATTCCTAAAATAAAAATAGGAGATGGAATAAATCGTATAAAAAAATTACCTTTTATTGGAGTACAATTATAGAATTTATTATTACAACATATTAATGATGTTAATATCCATGTTACAGAATTAGAAAAATAGATTTGGTCTAATAAAACTGATATAGAACCTATTCCTACATAGGATATATTAAGAATGATGTCTCTATAAGGAGGTTTATATGGCAAATAAATATTTAGACTATAATGGTCTTGCCTATTTTTGGGAAAAAATTAAAGCGACAATTGCTAATAAAGTTGATAAAGTAGATGGAAAAGGTTTGTCGTCTAACGATTATACAAGTAATGAAAAAACAAAATTAGCTGGGATTGCCGAAGGAGCACAAGTTAATGTTCTTGAAGGTATTCAAAAAAATGGAAATACTGTAACAATTACTAATAAAATAGCTAATATTTCTGTTCCTACTAAAACATCTGATATTACTAATGATAGTGGTTTTATTACTAGCGCGGATGTTCCTGAAGGCGCGGCAGCCTCTACTACAACTCCGAAAATGAATGGGACTGCAGCTGTTGGTATCTAGACAACATTTGCAAGAGGTGATCATGTTCATCCAACTGATACAAGCAGAGCACCTGTTAGTCATGCTTCTACAGCTACTACATATGGAGTAGGAACTGGAAGTAACTATGGACATGTAAAGCTTTCAGATGTTACTAATGGAACAGCTACTGCCGCCTCTGGCGGGACCGCCGCGTCTCCTAAAGCAGTTGCTGATGCTTTACAAGCAGCTAAAAATTATGCGGATGGATTAGATACTGGAGTAAGTGACGTAAAAATAGGAACAACTTCTGTTGTTTCTAATGGAGTTGCTGTTATTCCAACAGCTACCACTTCTTCCGCTGGTGTTATGAGTTCTACTGATAAAACAAAGTTAGAAGGTATTGAAGCTGGAGCTGAAGTAAATCAAAATGCATTTGGAGTAATTTGTGCTCAAACAAATTCATCTGAACTGACTCCTATGGAAGCAGCACAAGAAAATGAACAAATTAATTTTTTAAGAGGAGATAATATTGTTTTAACTGTAAATAATAGTACAATTCCAAATATTGTTATTGGTTTAAAATCTTCACCTGCTTTAACTGGTACACCCACCGCTCCCACCGCTACTGCTGGAACAAATTCAACTCAAATTGCGACTACTGCATTTGTAACATCAGCCATTCAAACCGCACAAACAGGTGCGGCCGCGTTTCAAGGTACAGCACCTACGACATTTGCTCCTACGAACTACAAAAAAGGTTATTATTGGGTTGTTGGAACTGCAGGAACATATGTAGGTGAAACATGTGAACCTGGTGATATGATTTTTGCAGTTGCTGATTATAATTCTGCATATAGTGCAAGTGATTTTAATGTTATTCAGACTAATCTTGATATTACATCTGTTACCAATGCAGAAATTGATACAATTGTAGCTTCATAAGGAGGCTAATAAATATGGCAACAAAATATTTAGATAAAGATGGTTTAGAATATTTTTATAATAAAATAAAAGGACAAATAGGTGGAGGTAATAATTTAAACAATTTACTTGATGGTTCTGCAACTGGTAGTCTCCATTCTATTAATTCTGATGAATTAAGTTCTTATACAATGGGACAATACGCCGTGGCTCTTGGTGGAGATGTAAAAGCTAGTGGTAATTTTTCTACTGCTTTAAACTTTGGAACAATAGCTGCAGGCAACTCTCAAACTGTTATTGGAAAATACAATACAATAGATACTAATAATGCTTCAGCTTTTATTATTGGCAATGGTACAGCTGATGATGCTAGATCAAATGCTTTAACAGTAGACTGGAATGGAAATGTTGCATCAGCTGGATATGTTCAAGTTGGTGGTGTTACACAATATAGAGATGGAAGCATAGAATTTACAGGAAATGCCGCAAAAGCAACAGCCCCTTCTTCAACATTATATAGAAATATTGTATTTCTTGATAACGGTGGGAGAGATTCTTATCACAGGCTTGCTTTCATCGAGCATTATAAAACCACAGCGAATGAAAATTGTTTACAACTTGGTGTTTATAATCATATAGCAGGTACTAGCAGTAATAGCTGGCCTGTTGGAATGAGATTTACTGTTAATAGTAGTCAAAATTATTTTGCACAGATTTGGGGAAATACAACAGTTAGTGGAAGTCTCTTAACCAGTAGTGGAGCATTATATTCTCGACTCGCATCAGGTGAAGCACGAGTACAAGTTGATAATAATGGAAATAATAAAATTTATATGTATTCTAATTCAAATGGAATCGTTGGAATATATAGTGTTACCGCAGATGGTACAAATGTACCAATCCTTGGAAGAGCAAATAATAGTACCGATGTTCAATTAAATGGTTCTTCATCTTCTGTTCGTGATGTGGGAAATGGAGCGAAAACTACTTTTCAATACAGTGCGCCTGGTATGGCTTATGGGAATTTTACCTGGCTTGCGGCATGGAATGGATACAATTTACAAGCTGTTAATAAGTCACAATTTGTAGCTTCTTCGGATATTAGATTAAAAGAAAATATTAAAGATACTACTATAGAAGCACTTCCTATTATTAATAAAATTCAAATGCGAGAATTTGATTGGATAGAGCCTAAAGAAAAATATAAACATCAACCTATTGGAATGGTAGCAGATGAAATAGAAAAAATTGATCCATATTTAACATTTGGCGGAGGATATACTCCTGAAGGAACAATAAATGTTAAAGCAGTAGATACCTTCTATCTAACAGGATATTTAGTAAAAGCAGTGCAAGAATTATCTACTAAAATAGAAAAACTAGAAGCAAAATTATATAAATATAAATAGTAAAATTATTAGAGGTAAAATAATTATGTCAAAAAATTTTATACCAGATATAAGTCATCATGATTTAGTGTCATCATGGACTAAAATAAAAAATCAATGTCATTTTTTAATATTTAAAGCAACTCAAGGCACATATTATACAGATCCTACATTAAAAATTAACATTCAAAAGTGTGAAGAATATCAAATTCCATATTGGACATATACCTTTTTAACAAAAGGATATGAACTCGCACAAGCTAAATACCTTGTATCTTCTTGTAAAAATAAAGTAGGAAAGTATTTTATTGGATATATATTAGATGTATAGAGAAGCAGTAAAGCTGAAGATATATAGATTGCTTTAAATTGGCTTAATAAACAAGGTTATAAAACCATGCTTTATACTCAATATTATGAATATGATAAGTATAAAGAAGTAATTAAAAATAGAGACGCGGCGTGCGCTTGGTGGTAGCCGCGTTATGGTCTGAATGATGGAAAATATCATTCGAGTTATCCGCATCATAAAGGTGTGGATTTACATCAATATACAGAAAATGGAATAATAGATGGAATTAAAGGTAAAGTTGATTTAAACAGATTAACAGGGTTAAAACCCTTAGAATGGTTTGTTACCCCACTTTCTACAAGCAATAATAATAAGAATAAGAATAAAAATAAAACACAAAAACAAAAACAAAAACAAATATCATATACAGGAACTTATCCTACCTTGCCGCCTAGAGGATATTATCAAAAAGGCGATGGTATCTCAACACTTACTAATTATCCAACTCAATTAAAACGTATGCAAGAATTATTAAATTGGATAGCTAGTAATAGTTTAGACTCAACTACCAGCATTACTATTGATGGTCAGTTTGGTCAAAAAACGGAAAACAAGGTAAAAGAAGTACAAAAAATACTTGGTATTTCTGTAACAGGAAAATTTGACCAAGCTACGTTAAAAGCCGCAAAAGGCTATAAAAGTAAATAATAAAGAAAGTTTAAAATTTTAAAGTTTGGAGGAAGGGTCTAATGGGCAATGTTATTGAGTTAATAGCGGCCGCGGATTCGCCGGTATTAATTGTAGTTTTATCTTTTATATTAGTTTACCTGTTTGTAAAAGGCATATATTAGTCTTTTAAATGGGTAATTCATAGACTTAATGGATACCATAAACTAAAATCAGAAGAAGAAACTATAGAAGAACGTATTAGTAAATTAGAAAAGCATGATAAAGGACAATATCAAAAATTAACTGAACTTGGAGATGAAATAAAAAAGATAATTGAAATGATTCAAAAAGTTCAAGACACACAAGCTAGAACTATTGTTGATACTTATAGAAATAGTATTTTTACTATTTATCATGAATGTATAGAGAAGGGTAATATAAAACAAACTTAGTTGGATAGGTTTTTAGATTTGGTAAAAAGGTATAAAGAAGCAGGCGGCGATGGGATTGTCGATTAGAAAATCTATCCTTAGATTTTAAATTTGCCTATTATTCATGAATGAAAATAAATAAAAAAAAGAGCGGAGGATTTATTTCATGTCCTATAATAAAACAACTTGGAATACCGGTGATATAATCACTGCTGAAAAATTAAATAATATTTAGACAGAAATTGAAACATTAGATAAACAAGTTTTTACTATATATTTAAATTAGTTAAATTATCCTACAGAAAGTGATATTATACCCTAGGGTATTCAAAATTTGATTAATGAAAATCAAAATTATGAAGTTACACCTTTTAAACTAATATCAAAATCTTTTGAAGATATTATAAATGCTTATAATAATAATGATATAATACAATCAAAATCAGAAATGGGAGATAATAGTAATATAATAATATTCACATAGAAAACTTTAAGACAAATTTCAGATAATCAATATACTCTATCATTAATATCTGTATCAGATGAAAAAATAATATATCTTTCATTTTCTAATGACTGGGGAGATTGGGGAGTTTTTAGTTTATTTCCACTTCTTCCAGAAGGTAATTATATTCGCATGACCTGTCAACATGATGATCAAAATAATATTTCTTCAGTATTTTTTAATGAAAATATTTTTGAATCTTATTATGATTTTAGAAATGAAAATTATAATGATATGATAATATAGTTAACAAATGATGATAATCATATTGAATTACATTATACTGGATACAAAAGAGGTGGCGGCCCATCAGGAGCACCTGAATATATAGTATATTCTGGAACTTATTTTTCATCAACTAGTTCTGCTGTATAGCAATATACTTTAGTTATAAGAGGTGGATTAGAAATTATTATTGATCTCTATATAAATGGTTCTTATGCAATAGTAGATAATAAATAATGATGCTATAACATAATAATTTTATAAAATAATTTAATTATTAAAATAATAAAAAGGAAGTGAAATAAAACAAATGGCTATTAAATTAATTAAAAAATAGAAATATGACGGATAGGGCAGACCTTTTGGTCAAATAAACAATCCTATTCAAAAACTTGTAGTTTTATTAAGTACAACTGGAGACTTACCTGATTCCTCTACAGATGTAGAGGGATTAGGAGAAATGGAAATCGCTTTTGCACCAGGGAGTCTGTTATTAGACTCTGCTAATAGCAAAAAATATATTTTTGATGGAGAAGAGTGGATAGAATGGGGAAGTTAATAACAGATATTCTATTTAATCATTTAGATTATTTATATTATTTAAATGATTTTTTTATATAGAATGATTAGAAAAAAACTTTTACTATTTCTTATTATAATGGAAATACTTTAATTACTACATAGACTGTTATTTAGGGATAGTCTGGTAATTATATAGGTGAAACACCTACAAAAGAACAAGATGCACAGTATACATATACTTTTTCTGGTTGGTCAGAAAGTAATGATAATATAGTAGATGCTGATGCATTAGTAAATATAACAGCAGATAAAAATGTATATGCTTGTTTTACTGAAACATTAAGAACATATACTGTTACTTGGAAGAATGGAGATACTATTTTAGAAATAGATTCTAATGTTCCATATGGAACTATTCCTAGTTATAATAGTACTACTCCTACTAAAACACAAACTGCACAGTATACTTATACATTCGCAGGATGGTCAAAGACGGATGATAATACTGTAGATGCTGATGCACTTGCAGCGATAACGGGTGATAGAATCGTATATGCTTGCTTCACGGAGGCAGTTCGAACATATACTGTTACATTTGTTAGAGCATCTGCTGATGGCGGTGGCACGTTGCAGACAATTAACAATGTTGCTTATGGAACTGTCGTTACTGCAGCTTCTGTGTATACAGGTACTACTCCTACAACTACGAAAGGCGATGCAGCAGATTATCCATTTGAATGTTGGGATCCTGCTAGTGCTACGGTATAGAGTGATATTGCTTTTATTGCGAAATTTGATTCACCAATAAAAGAAATTACAGATAGTTGGGATACTATTATTGCTAATATTGATAATGGTACATATGCTACAAAATATAAAATCGGTAATTACAAACCGCTTGATCTCGGCACAGAAGGCACAATTAATATGCAGATTGTGGCGATGGATGCTGATGAGTTGGCTGATGGTAGTGGTACTGCGCCGTTGACGTTTATTGGCATGGAGTTGTTAGCGACTAAACGCAATTATAACTTGGGTAGTTCAGCGAATCGATGGAAAGATTGCGGATTAAGGAGTGTATTAAAAACAACAATTTATGATTTAATTCCGACAAATATTAAATCAAGAATTAATGCCGTTAATAAAACATATACAGTATCAAAGGCTTCACCAACAAAATGGAATCCTAGTGAAACAACATCGGATACAGTTTGGATTCCATCAGCACGAGAAATGACAGGAAGCACATACGAAACGTCAGGAGTTGCGTACAATGTTTTGTATAACAGTAATGAGAGTAGAATAAAAACTAGAGGAGGTAATGCTGAAAGATATGCAACTAGAAGTATATATGATTTTGGTTCAGTAAGTGCAATAGCAGTTAGCGATGGAGGCGCAATATCTACTGGATCTGGAACTGGTAGGAGTGCTTTGTATGGCGTCGCCCTCGGCTTCTGCCTTGGTCTTGAACCCGAAACCATCACAGATGATTGGGAAACTATCCTTGCCAACAGCAGTCCTAGCGCAAGCTATAGCATCGGTGATACAAAGTATCTTGACCTCGGCACAGAGGGCAAGCATCTGATGGAGATTGTCGGTATTGACGTTGATGACAGAGCGGACGGACAGGGTAAAGCGGGGCTGACGTGGATTAGTAAGACGTTGCTGAATACGAGACATAAAATGAACGATACTGCAACAACAGAAGGCGGTTGGGAAGTAACGTCAATGAGAGCATACTTGAAGAATACGATTAAACCGTTAATTCCTGCTGAAGTAAGAAATGCAATCGTAAATGTTACTAAGATTTCATCCATAGTAACTAATGGTACGATGGTCAAAGATGGACAAACAACAACTGATGATGTTTGGATTCCATCCGCTTATGAAGTTGGTTCTTCTAATAGTTATGAATCTATCGGTCCAGTTTATACTATGAAGTTTAATTCTGCTACAAACAGGATTAAAGAGCAGAACCACTCTGCTATCAACTGGTGGATTCGTTCTGCTTCTTCAACTGTTGATTTCTGTCGCATCAACACCGGTGGTTATGACAGTGTCATCGATGCTAATAAGGTCCAAGGAATCGCCCTTGGCTTCTGCACAAACTAATCTGCCATACCTTCCCTCTCTTAACTGAGAGGGAGGGTTGTTTTTATACACGAAAATGAAAGGAGGAAAAAATGTCATACGAAAAAAATACTTGGGTAACTGGTGATGTAATTACAGCTGAAAAACTAAATCATATGGAAGATGGAATTGACGATATAACTAAGGATAGCGAACAGACAGTCCTTATTACATAGCTAACAGCGTTGAATACAACTGCAACGACTTTTCATGCAGGCTAGATATCTGGAATCCCAACCTGGTCTTACTGGGCTAATGAAGAAGTTAATCTTGGAGATTATGATTATGATTTTATCATTATGACTGGGTATGCCGTTAGAGATCAAGCAATGAATGATTTAAATATTACAGGCGTAGGATTTACTCATAATTCTCCGTTTTTTATAGGTATTCCAAAAGAAAGTTCAGATGTAACTATTGATGCAGAACGAATTGAAATTAATCTTTTACTGATTAAAATTGGTTAAAAAACTGCTTACAGTGTAATGCTTTTCCCCCTTTTTTAATCGGGAGAGGAAAATAAAAAAGAGGGTGTATTTACATACACCCTCTTTTTTTTAATGCACATTACTATACCTTCTGCTAAACAACACTTCCAGCATTAGATCAATTCCACTCTTCCCTGTAATAACCTGTTTAAAAATAACAGGACTACATCCAGAGACAAACGAAACATTTAATCCTCTGTCCAGAATAGTATTATTTCTCGCATTTACATTCCAATAGACAAGTTTAGGAACTTCAAGACCTCGTCTAGCCCATTTTTCTCTAACCTTATCCATCTCAGTCACTGCAGTTGTGCTCTTCCAGTCTGACATATAATCAATCTCCATATCGGAAATAACAACTATAGTCTTCGGAATATCCGCTTTCTCTACATTTTTAGAGGAAGCGACTTCTAACAACAGGTCAAATACTCTTCCCAAGTCCGTATTATCGCAAAGATTAGTCCGATAAATCCTCTTAACCTTGTCAACAAAATCCACACCTTCAGTATGAATCAGCTGAGGTCTAGAAGCAAAGCTAATATACTTATTAGCAAAAGGCCCAGACATTCTCTCCGCACAATACAAACCAAGTCCAATAGCGACATTAATAGGACGACCCCACATAGAACCAGAAGTATCGACTACACAAAGCATTGACATATCTTTACCCTCTAAATAATCAGGCAAATTCTCCCAATACTTATTTATTACTTCCCTTTCAACATCACTATTGGCGTTCCAATCACTAAGCTTTATAGCTTTTTCTACTACTTCATAAGGATACAAAGTATCAGCATGTACTTTTGTATTCTTATTCATAACAAAAGCTTTATACTTTTCTTTCAGAATATCTCTTCTTGCAAAAGCATTTCTATAAATAAGTCCTGCTTTTGAAGGAATTTTTTCAAATTCAATTTCACCCCATCTATTTTCAGACATAAGTCTTTCAAGCACTTTAATATGCTCTCTTAAGATAGAGATGGTTTTACGATATTCTTTAGAAGTATAACCAAGATATCGTCTAATAATCTTAGCCTTTTTCTTAGTTTCAGCGCTATGAGCATTTTCACTAGGTAACCACTTACCCAATAGAGAAATACCACCCATATTTTTACCACAACAAATCAAATCAACAGCAAGCTGACATTCAATTAAACTGCATACATCCTTTTTAAGGTTTGTATCCAAGAGACAAAGATAATCGTCCCAACGACCATATTCTGCAATATTGATTAAATTTCTGCGGGCGGCCGCCGGATCATACCCAGCCAACCAGCGGTAACATATCCTGAAAAATCTTCTTTCACCCTGGCCGCCGCGGCAATCTCTCAAATAAAAAAGGCATTTTAAAGCCAGAATTGGATCTTCTTTATATGCCTGTTTGAACAAGACAATACAATCTTCTGCACTTCTTTCACGGTATGCACCACCAAATGCAAAAAGATCATAAACTTTAGAACCAGTACTCTTTAAAGCTACACCAAAATTTTCAGTGAACTTATAGTTAAAAGTATTCTCTAACTCGTTGATAAAAGTATTATTCATATAATATTTTCCTTTCTAGACTCAAAAATTTTAATAAGATTAACAGTCTTAAATAAATTATAAAATAAAAATTGCTGTAAGAGCCTAATTGTAGCAGATTATTGCGAACATGCCATCTGCTATGGCGACTCATTTAATTTCTCCTCACTTTAGTGGGATATGGCACAGGGACGTACCTGTGCAATTAGTGCAATTAAACTGCCCAGGCTGGATTTGAACCAGCGAATGCAGGAGTCAAAGTCCTGTGCCTTACCCCTTGGCGACTGGGCAAAATATCCGTCGGTTTCCTGTTCACTTTCCTCACGTTCACCGACAAACCAGAGGTTACTTATTAGAAAGGAAACCAGAAATCAAAAATATCTTCTCCATTTTTATCAAAATCATCAGCTTTTAAAGTGGTTTTAAAAGTTCCATATTTCTTGATAAAATCATCAAGAGCCTGATTAGCCTTTTTCTTCGCTTCTTTTGCTTCCTCAAGAAGTTTTGTTACATTTTTAGCCGCGGCCGCGCGATCATTTTTAACCTTAGTAGCTTCTACTTCAGCATGAACAAGATCTTCTTTAGAATCATAAAGCTGCTTAGTAATTTCACTATAATATTTCATAACTAAACTCCTTTCCCTGTATCTCACATCTTAGGGATTCTCTAAAATAATAATAAAAATAAAAATAAAAATAAAAATAGTTTATGCCATTATCTTCTCAAACAAATATGTTATATTGTCAAATAGCGCGCCTCCTCTGTTAAACTATAAAACCAGAAGCTTTCTTTAGCGGATTAGCTCGCTCTGTAAGGGATAGACATGAGTGTTTCAACTTTTGCCATCGCTAGCATATTCCCTTATTCAGACTAACGGAAGCAGAAGGGGTCGAACCTTCGTTTTCTGATGATGAGTCAGACTGTTGCCATTGACATACTCTAGCAATGTTATCATCATTGTACCATTTGTCTACACTTATACTCCCAAAACAACTGGCGGCAGTCTTGATCTTCGACTGCACTTTAATGCTCACTAACAAACCAGTTTTATGTGTACTCATGAGGGGCATACCATTTTTCACTTGAGGCCCATATTCATTTATATACCGCACCAAAAACTCCTATGTGTTTCAACTATCATTGTGCCCACGGCCATCCGTGCGGTTATTATGTGGACAAGGATTTGCACCTTGCATAACCCATTATTCGCCATATGTGTTCTTGATTGATTCATCTTGTTGTTCTTGATGGAACCATCTTGTATAAGGTCTTACGTTTAAGCGTCTACCTATTCCGCCACCACATAACGCAATCTTTCCTGTTATCTACAACTTCCACTCTTGCTAAAAAATAAGAATGAGAATGAGAATTGGAGTGACAGGATTCGAACCTGCGGCATCGTGATCCCAAATCACGCATTCTAACCAAACTGAATTACACCCCAATACCATGATAGTTTAAAACTATCACGGCCACTCACCAAGTGGACTACCAAGTGAGGTATTTTTTGTTCTAAAAATAGTTTTTTCTGCTGGTACATCAGTGCAAAAGAAAACATTATTCATATTAATAAATATTTCTCTAGCAATATCTTCATACAAAGTAGAAGTAAACCCATTAATATCACTAATATCATCTGTAAAGAACTGAACAATTTCATTCTTAAAAACAATGTAAATAATATCTTTTACAAAAATATTATCTACTTTATGAACATAACTTACAGCATTATTGTGAAAGAAAATAATTTCATAAGGGGTAAAACTTCCACCTTTAAAATTATTAGTAGGTTTATTAGCTGGTACAACAATTACTTTTACTTTAATGTTGCCAAAATCAACTTCTGGTCTAAGATACTATGTAAGTAAATCTGCTTTAATTTCATCCTCTACATAAATTTTAATTTCATATTTTTCATCATCATAAAGCACTCTTACTGTTGGATCATGCTTAAAAAAGGCTTCAACCTATTTAAAATAAGTAATCCATGGCGGGGACAAATTTAATCTTGCCATATTTATTTCTCCTGTTTATATTAATTTATACTGATAAATCAGAATCAGAATCATCATTATCCTGATTATTATTTTCTTGAGTCTCTTCTTGACTATTGCTATTGTTATTATTTATTCCTGTAACACTATCTTGAATTAAAATAAATTTTTGATATTCCTAATCTCGTATTGAATAACCACATTCTCTTTCATTAATATTATAAAAAGGAGATACATCTTTATTAAAAACTGAATCTCTTTTATTTCTATTTAATGTGATATTATCAGGAGATATTTTTTCCTAATTTAATCGTAATGCCTGCTTAATATCTGCATTCTCTTTTTCGTTTACGCTTGCCATTATATTATATCATTTCCTCTCTTGTTTTAATACTAAAATCACCCCACTCGGAATCGAACCGAGGTCTGTTGATTTAGAGTCAACTGTCTTAACCGCTCGACTATGGGGCGAATGACATAAAAAAGTCAGTTAATTTTAAAAATAGGGGATGTGGGAGTCGAACCCACCGTATCCTATTCGCCACCGCTTTATAAGAACGATGCTCTTACCGCTGAGCTAATCCCCATTAAAACAAGACAGTTTATAAAATATAAAAATTAAATCATGCCATCTTTTTATATATTTACAATTTAAATTGCTGTAACTGTCTTTTGTAAAAGAAAGGAGGTAAAATAATATATGTCAAAATGCTACTGATGGGATTTGAACCCATACGATATTTCTATCATCGGATTTT
>AUXO017941858.1_pt1 | contig 13224 bp, 30 predicted proteins | sample 768731 | NCBI WGS metagenome assembly AUXO01 (sample SAMN02715735, study PRJNA202380) | gut metagenome | biome: sheep rumen | host: Ovis aries | place: New Zealand: Palmerston North
ATTATTCAAATTCTTTTTTTAAATCTTCAATACATTCATCATGATCATACCATTCAGTATTTCCTTCATCAAAATAAATATATTTATGAGCATTATTTTTTATCCATTCACAAACTTTATCAAGTGACACCATTTTTGGTCTATTAGGATTAGGAATAAATTCAAGTTCATCTTCATTATATTCCTCTATGATTTTTCCATTACAATCAAGTCGTGAATATGTTGGTGAATAAAGAGATTTAACTTCAATTATTTCTCCTGTTTCAATTACTCTTGCTTTCATTATTTATATTTTGATTGTTTTATCATTGTTGGTAATAATTCATTTGTTCTAATAAATCCAAATTTAGAATAAAACTTTTCTAAATCAGATACTGTATTAAGTGTATCTGTATTTTCTTCTCTTTTACAAGGACTACATAATAAAAGAATATTATAACATCTAAATTTTTTTATTAAAAAGTTCATAAGTTTAGTAGCATATCCTTTTCCTACATAATTTGGATGTGTTTCAACTCTAATAATTTTTGCAAATCTATTACCTTTACAATATTCTTTATATCTAGGATATTCATCATTATTAATTTCAATAATAATTTTACTAACTAATGTAGCTTTATCATCAATTAATTGAATATAATATGTTCCTTCATTAGCTAGAAAAAATCCTTTATCAATATTCCAAAATTGAATTTTCATAATTTATCCTATATAACCATGTCTTATATCATCATATAAATCATTCATATGCTCTTCATAAGCTTCTTTAGACTTATATCCTAATTCCTTCCAAGTCTTTTCATGTTCAGGAATCATATTATTTTCAAACATATATTGACGTTTATAATGCTTAAGACGTCCTTTAAGTCCTTTAAGTTTATTAATACGATGATCAATATCAGTATTAATAAATTGCCATGCTTCTTGAATTTTTTTAGATAATGAAGCATATTCTGGATTAATTTTATAATTAGGATTTCCGGAAACATAACAAGGAATCCATTTTACAATATTATTTACTTCTACAAAAATTCCAGCTCTATCTATTTTCTTTACAATATATACATTGAAAGTATCACCATAGAAAGAAAATATTTTATCATTGACTTTAAAATTCTTGATCTCCTGGTTCATCTGAATTAAATTTTACAGGTTTAACAATATTCTCAAATGTATTGAAATTATATTTATCAGTAAGAGGTGAAATACGTATAATCTTCATAATTTTTTCATAAGTCTTTTCATCAATCTCCATCCAACCATTCATTTTTTCACTAATCATCCCATAAACATGATTAGTTGAAGTATAAGCTCCTACTTTATCCCAAGGATCAGTCTTTCTATAGTATCTCATACTATCAACTTCATAATTCTTGAAACTAATACAAGTAAGTTCACCAAGAGAATTATAAACTATATCTTTCTTGAAATAAACACTTCCATTCTTATCAGCATCATGATCAAAATAAATATCTGTAATATGATAAAGACATAATGATTGATCTTGTTCTTGATTATAATTATTAAATCTAATAAGATACTTACCAACTATATCTTTATAATACATATGACGAAGAGGATCTTTAAGTTCCTTTTTAAGAAAGTCACAGTGTTCATCTTCTTCTTTAATCCATTCTTCAATTTGAGATTTCTTATCAAGATAATCTTTCTTACCCTCTCGTATAAGTTCTGAATATCTCATAAACCTATGAGAATGATTATGAAGGGATTTAAGTTTTTCTATAATCTCTTGTTTATTCATATTATTTTTTATTTTCAAGTTTACTTTTTAATTCATCAATAATATCTTCATATTCATATTTTTGATCTTCTAATTCACTATCAGTATCTCTAAATTTATCAAGAGGACACTCTTCAAGAACTCCAAAATGAATTAAATTATCATCAAAAGTAATTTCTTTATTAAGTAGTGTACAAGTAAAATCAAAAGAACAAGAAAATCTACTATACTTATCTATAGCATATGGACAATCATGATAACAACTTTCAATAACTATTTGACGTTTAGGTCCATTAGCTTTTTTATCTCCTCTTTTAAAAGTTTCCCACATATATTATTTATTTTTTAATGATACATCTTTAATATGATTAAATACAGATTTACAACTTTTAAGCATATTTATAATAGAATCATATTCATCTTTACTTATCTCTTTACACCATTGTATTGATTTTCCATAAGTACAATAATTTTTACTATATGGATTATCAAACCAAAGATTATTAAATGGTCTAGTCTCTTCTTGAAATTCAAATCTATTTTCATCCCAATAGACAAGATTATAACAATGAAATTTTAAATGATCTTTATTTCCTATTTCTTTATCTATATAAACAATAATATAAGAAGAATTATTAAAATTGATAATAAAATATTTATCTTTAAGAGAATTATAATATTCTATTTCTTTTTTATATCGTTCAGATTCTTCTTCACTACGCTTTAATTCATTATTCTTATACTCATCAAGAAACTCTTTAAGAGTCATATCAGGATGAGTAGAAATATATTCTGAATTTATTGTATAATTTTTATCAAACATAACTTAATATTTTTCAATAAACTCTTTATCAATTAAATAAAATCTTGATGTTTTAAAATCTCCAGTAGTATCATCAATATGTCTTACAAACATATGTATAGATAAACTTTTAACTGCTTTGAAAGATAGAAGCTTAGCTGGTTTTCCTTCTCTCTCAAAAAGAAAATCTCTTCCATAAGATCGTTCAATCATCCAAGGAGAAATAGAATAATTCCATTGAAGTTTACCTTCTTTATTTTCAGGCTTAGGAAGTCCAATAATATTAACAGTTCCTAATGAATTAATGTTATTATATCTATTATTTTTCATATTATAAAATTTATCTAAATCTAATACATGTTTCTACTTGTGAAGGAAGAATCATAAGATTTTCCATATTTACAGTATGATACTTTTGTGAAGCTCTAAGATATACATATACACAAGGATAAATATTTCCAGTTTTAGATGGTTCTACTTTTGTAATCTTAGCAGGAATCCAAACAATAGGATCATCAGTACCTTGTGCACCAATCCATTTAGTAGGCATTGCAACATGTACTTTTGCACCTACTATACAAAGTTCTGGATTTGTTGAATAAGTCTTAATCTTTTTCATTGCTTACTTATTAATATATGTACATCTAATTCTACTCCTTCTTTAGCAGCTTCTTCAATAATTCCAAGCTTAGCTTTTTTAGCCTTATCAAGAGAACGATAAATTTCAGACTCTTCTTTTCTACCAAATGGACCTTCTCCATAAAGAGCAGTTCCATAATCATTAGTAAAGAACTTAGTCTTTCCTTTATCTAAGTTATAATATTTTTTAGAATTGTTTTTGACTCTTAAAATGAACTCCATAATTACATATTTTAAATACAAGAATAATATAGTAAATTAATCTAGAAATTCAATTTTATCTATATAAAAATCCACCTACTTTCACAAGTAAGTGGATTTGAGGAATGCTTATGTACTGTAAAAATTTCCATTATGAAACATAGTAAGGAATTTCGTCCAGGTCTCATCAGTACTCAATTTTATAGTCTCCCTGGCTGACTGTATCTAAAGTTCAATTTCTCTACCATATGTAAAGATATCTTCAATTTTAATCATATAGAAATACTTCTTATTGATAACATTTCCATCATCATCTACAACATTCTTTTTGCATGGAAAAAGATGATCACAAACTTGACGGCGACCAATCATTATAGTCTTTAATTTATAATTATTATCAAGATACTGAAATATGAAATTTTTATCATATTTTGCAACATCATTGATTCTTACACATGCATTACCTGTAGTGATATTCCTACGAAGTGGATGAGAAATCAAATAATACTCTTTAGTCTTAGTGTGTTTAATTGTCTCTCTGTTGTCTTGATGTCTTCCTGTATACATAATAAATATTATTTAAATTAAAAATTAGGATCTCTATATAAATCTGCTGCACCAATCATAATAGCACCTGTTCCCCAAGCATCATGTCCTTTCTCAATCCAACGGCCATTCTTACGAAGAGTAAATATCTCTCCACGAGGAATAATAGAAGTAAGATCACTATTAACTTTAGTATACTTATTTATAAAACCTCTTTTAAGCCATTCTACTTTATTCTTGTCAATATCTTTCTCACTTTCATAATCAATATCTTCCATATGACAAAGACGGACCATTTTAGGACTAATTACTTCAGTAACTACATAAGGCCAACGATCAGAACCACAGAACATTGTAGCACACATACCAACTTTAGGTTCTGTGATATTCATCTTACCATTCAGATACTCATTAACTAAATTATAATGCATATTTTTAAATTTTGAATTTACATTAACAATATAGTTAACAATTCAAATAATTCACTTATAATTAGTAAAATATTTAATTGGTGAATTAGACTGATCAAAATTACGAGAAAGCTTATCTACTTCTTTAAGCATGTTTGGTATACGGTATTTTCCATACATCATTTGAATAGTCATTGCAGCAACTTTATTATCATTTGTTGACTGTACATAAAGAGGTGTCTTAGAAGTTCCTCTATATACTAATTCAGAAATCTTATCACATTCTCCAAAATTAGACTTAGCAACACCAACAATAATCTTCTTTTCATCTTCAGCTAAAGTATTATAAAGATGTTTACCAAGTCCATCCCATTCTTTATCTTCAGTCTTAAGAGTAATAAAACTATCAACAATAATCATATTTATTGCTGACCAATACTCTGGATGATCTAACTTTAATTTAAATAATATTTTTTTAATTCCTGGAAGTTCTCTTCTATAGAACTCACCAGGAATATATTTTGATTTTACTTTAGTGAAAATTGTATCTGTATAAATAGGTATCTGACTTTCAACATTAGCAAATAATACTAATGATGTATTACAAATATCTTCCTTATAATATGAATCTAATGCTAATATCATTATCCAAAATTTACAATAAAATTATTATCACCAATTTTTCCGTAATGCTCTCTTATACGCTTTGCTAATGCATCTGTTAAACCTTCATATTTAACATTACCATTTTTATCTAGTTTTGCAGCAAAATCACAAATAAATTGTTGTCTTTTATTAGCTCTAAGATAATCAATCAAATCTTCAACAGTATGTAAATTCAAATCAAATGAATCATATTGACGAAGTCTGAATATCTCACCATATTGCTCAATATATTTATATCCATTATATTCTTTAATCCTACAATGAAGTCTATTTCCAATCTTTGTATTATTTACAAGTTCCTCAAAAGTACATTCTTCATTCCTATACTTATTAATATATTTTTGAAGATTAATAAAATTTTTTATTTTATTTTCATAATCATTCTTAATATATTCATCAGTAAAATGACTTTCAGGAACATTACACTCTTTAATAAAATATTTTTTATTCTTTAATTCAAATTGTTTATATTTCTCTAATGCAGTATCTGGATCTTTAAGCCAATTTTCATAATACCAAATACTATTCATATCCTTTTCAGCAAGATCACAATACTGTAATCCTCTTTCTCTATCAACTGCACTTATTTTAATTGATGTCCAAGTCCAAGCACTCATATTATTTATGGCATTAATTTTACTAATTCATCTAATTCATCATATAAAGACTCTGGATAAGGTTTTCCATACTCTTCAATAAACTTTTTAACTTCATTAATCCTACCTTCCCAGAAGCTACCAGGTTTATCTAAATCAGCTGCTCTTAAAAGCATACTATCTAAATCTTTCTGAGTATAACAGAATCTTACTATACCATTATTTTCTTTTATAATCTTTTTTATTCTAATTGGTCTAGGTTCTTTTCCTAAAGTCATACATCCTGTATAAAGTGTCCAACACCAATCAAATGGTTTATCTTCATAAAGAAGCTTGCATATATGAAGAGCTGAATATAACTCTACTTTTCTTTCTTTTATAAAATATGAGAATAATTCATGATTATTCTTAAGTCTATAACAATAGTTTCCTACATTACTTAAAAGATCATGAATACAACCTCTGAAACAATAGTCCCAATCATCATCACCTTTATATTCTTCAATATTATGACAAATATATCTGATAAGAGTATAAAGTTTCTCCATCCATTCATAAGTATATTCAACTTGTCCTAAAGCTTCATATAACTTATTATATTCTTCTTTATTATATTTTTTCATTCTACTATTTCAATTTTATTAATATGTACATCATTAGTTCCTACATAGATACATACTCTTTGATCTCCTATAAAGAAACTTGCATTATCATCTTCAACACAAACTGTATTAGAGCCTCTATATGACTGATAATTTGATTTAAATTGATTTCCTTTCATTTTATAAGTACCTTGATAATTAAGTGGACCAGAATTAGAATATACTGTCCATTCAATATGTACTTGATGTTCTGGTAAAAGATTATATTTTATAATCTGATATGGAAACATCCAAAATATAATAACTCCAACTATAAATCCAAAAATAGTAAGTATAATTTTATCTTTTTTACTCATTTTAATTTCTTTTTTATATCTATTAATACTTGTTCAATACTAGCTAATTGTAAACTAAAAAATCCAAAAATACAAGATAATCCTAATTGTCTTCCAAAACTTAAGTCAGGGAAAGCAAATAATATGAATATTAAAAATATTATACTTAATGTTATAAAATATTTCATTTGTCAAAATATTCAAATGTTCCATTATTCCAAAATGTAATAGATGCATCTATATCTTTATATGTAATATAGTCTTTATAACCACTTCTTATACTACACATAAGAACATCTTTATCATAAGCTAATAAAATTTTTTGTCCATATTTATTATAAAGTGGAGCAAATTCAACAGTATATCCTTCTAAAAAATTTTCTGAAGAAGGAGTATGATAAACAGCACAAAGATAACAATATCCTGGATATGACTGTGATCTTATTAATCCAGAAGCACCATTAAAAAGAGATTCAACTCCTTGTACTTCAGGATCAAAATAAATATTATCAAGACCTCCTATTCTACATCTTGTATAAGTATTATCTTGTTCAATTAACTCTAATTGATATTTACATTGTTTATCCATATTACATATTTTCTTTTATAAATTCATTTATTTCTTTTTCTATCTCTTTTTTAGGTTTACTAAATTCATATACTAAATGAATAGGAAATAATAAAATACCTAAAATAATCATAATAGGCCAAAAAAGAATACATATTACTCTTATAAATCTATTATTAACATCTGGACAAAAAGCATATCCAAATATACAATATACAAAAAATAAAACCCAACAACAGATAATTGCTGCTATTAAATCTCCAAAATTTGAAATCCCCATCCAAGAAGGAAAAATACTATAATCAATCATATATCTAATTTATCTTCCAAAAATTTCATGAATCTTAAACTCATCCATTTGACGAACTGCATATGTTGAAAATGGTTCTGTATGAGTAATTCTACCAAAAGCATTTGCTTCAGTGTAAAATTTACCTCCATAAAATTTATCAGCATAATCACAAATCATCTTAATCTGAATATCAGTAGGATTGTATGCATATGGATAATCAGATGTAGGATCTTGTCCACGATGCCCAATAAAAGATCCATAACAGTCATTATGATGAATCTTAATCCAACCATGAGAACTAAGCCATTCTTCTGGAGAATTAATACTCATAATATTTACTCCATCTTTCATCATAGCAATAGCATACTTACTTCCAGATGCATTAAAAATCTGTTCTGCCAAATTCATATGAATCATAGAAGAAGTCTCACCATCTGCTCCATAGAATTCACCATCAGGAGAAAGCCAACCAGCATCATATCCATCCATAATATCTTTCTTAATGATATTATTTTTTACATATTCATTTCCAAATTTAGTCTTTACAAGATCACTAGAAAGCTTCTCCTTGTATTCATAAAGTCCAGTATTACAAAGTGGATGGTAATAACCAGTTGATGTATCTGAGAACTTCCAAAGTACTTCAATTGCCATTTCAATCATATGCTCAATACGAGATGGCTTCTTGATGAATTCATTTTCAACAAGGAATAAATATGTATTTTCAAAATTCATATATTCCTTATGAAGCATCTTAATTAACTTATTATATTGTACAGTATAATATAGAATTTTTTCCCACTTTGATAAATCTTTACCTTCTCCATATTGCATTCTATTCTCAATACGCTCCCAAACTGAAGTAGGATTTGAATTTCCTCGGTCACAAATTTTACCATTAGGAGATCCAATCATACGAGCTGCAATATTATGCTTACCAATTAATTTAAGTTCCTCATTATTGAAATAACGACCCATCATATCAAGAATTGAGTAATTCTCAATATTACCATTATACAACTTCATAAAATCATTTGCAGTCTTATGAATAGCATATAATATATCATAAATATCTTTCTGACGATTTTCAATAATAAGCTCCCAATCCAAAATATTATGAGCATTATTAGCAATAAGTTCAGGATCATCTTTTAAAGAAACACCTTCACCATCTTCATCAGTAACAACAACTGCCTGATTTTTCAATATCATAAGAGCATGTTCCTTTTGCATTCCAAATGCTGTAGGATATACTGACATTGCATACTCAATATCTCCCTTTGAAATATTTGACTGTGCAATTTCAAGAAGCTGCTCACCAATCAGCGGTCCAACTCTCATGTGTAATGTATCTTTACTCATAATTTTTTATTTTTTTAATTCAATATAAATATAGTAAAATAGAAATAAAATTCAATTTACAAGAATTATTTTTATATAGAATATATTTATTAAGTTATGAAACAACTAGCACAATATATACAAGAGAAACTTCATATCTCAAAATATAAAGAAGAAAAATATAAAGTTGGAGATATAATACAGAATTATGAATTAAATGGAAATAAATATAATTTAGTCTGTTGTATATCTGCTAATCAAATAGAAGATAAAATACCAAGATTTATTATTGATGATGAAACTGAATGTAAATGGGGATCTGATATATCTATAAAATCTGTAGATGAAAATGATATTAATGGTAAACAAAATACAAATACTATTTGTAAATTATATAAATATGATGATGTTGCAGCCTATGAAATATTTAATCATTTTGGTTCTAAAAGTTATTTACCATCAATAGGAGAATTAGATATAATATATAAAAATTTGAATAAAATTAAATCTAAATTAAATAATATTGATTTTATAGGTGTTTATTGGTCATCCTCACAATATTCTGAATCACAAGCATATACTTATCAATTTAATCTTTTAAGAAATAATATATATCATGAATATAAATATTTATCAAATAAATTATTTGGATTAATACAAATAAAATAGGAGAGACTGATATCTCTCCTTTGTTGTTCATAAAGAACATAGTATGGTGTTTACAGATTCTGTCTACCAAATAATTGTATATTTTGGAGTATATCCTGTATATCCATATTTCAATGAAGCTATACATGATTCTTTAATAAGATCATTTATTGATATACCTTCAATTTTTTAGCAATCTTCTTACATCTATTATAAGCATTTTCATAGTCTCTGAAATAATTCTGCTTTTCATTTCTATAAGGAACTGCTGTACCTCTTACAGGTTTCCATTCTCCACAAATATCTACTCTATTAATATAATTAGGATCATAAGCTTCAAGAAGATAGCAATCATAATATTTAGTTTTGAATACTACAATCCTATATTTTGTTGCATCTCTTAAAAGACGATAATTCTTTTCTTTAATTTCTTTAATATTAATCATAACTTATTTATTAAGTATTTTTTGAAGTTCTTTACAGATATTCAATTCATTCTGACTAATCTTAACACAATTCTTCATATAGTCATATCCTTGTCTGACTAATTCTTTATCACTATCACGAAGTTTTCTTACTTGAACTTCTTTAAGTGATAAAGCTGAAAGAAGCACTTTAATCTGCTCTTCTGAAACTGTAATTGTCTTATTCATAATTTTTATTTTTTAAATTACGAAAATAATATAGTAAAAACTAGAAAAAATTCAAAATAAAAGAGCACTTGTTTCACAACAAATGCTCTCAAATGTAATTAAAAAACAAAAAATTATGAAATTATATAATAGTAGGAGTCTCCAATTCTCGTTTGAAATTATCAACATACATTGGATCATCCTTAAGATCTTCTCTAAAATCTTCTTGTACTGTAAATTTTACATCAATAACTGGACGAGACATCATTGCTTGTGTATCAAACATAAGCACTTCTGAATCTCCATTATTTTGAAGTATTTCGTTTAGACTTTTTATTAGCTCGCTTAGTTTCATAATCTACATGATTAATAAATGGTACTCCTATATTTTTTGAAATTTTATCAAACTCCTCAGGTAAAAATAGTCTATCTACATTAACATATTCAATTCTTTCAAGACCATAAAGACAAATATCTTTAATTTTAATATGAGAAAGACTTTCTATTTTATTATTGTTATTTTCTTTATAAGCTTTCTCATAAATTCTTCTAAGATTAGCTTTTAATATTTTTTTACCATCTCCTTTGGTTTCAAAAGATTCTGTGTAAATAAGCTTATCTTCATTATTATATTCAACTTGTACTTTAACGTGATATCTCATATTAATCTGGAATTGTAATTACATAATGTTCTGGCCAAAATCTCTCTTCACAAGTAAATGTACTGTCTTTAGCATTCATTTCAATATATTTCCATGTTTTCTCATCTTCAAAGACATAATTTACTCCTTTTACATTAGTGACTGTAAGATATGCAAATCCTTTACTAGTCTGAAATTTCTTATGCTCAATAACTTTTCCATAAATAAGAATAGGTGCTTTTACAACTGTATCTCTTTTAACAAATGGTAAAAGACTTGAATATGTTATATTCATCATTCCATTTTTCTCATCTATTGAATTAACTTTAAAATTACCTTCAATAGGAAAAACAGAAACACAAGTAAGTATAATAATACTAAGTAAAATATATATGATATATTTTGTCTTCATAATTATTTCTTATTAATTACAACTTTATTAAATCTGTCAAGTATATATTCAAGAGACTTCAATTCTTCTGAAAAGAAAATATTTAAAGCTCCTTGTTTGAAAACTCTATTATACATCTCACATACTTTATTATATGCTTTCATATCTTTTTCAAACAAAGAATATTGATTACATACATATCTGTAAATATCTTCAATAATTTCTTGTCTGACTTCATTAATATACATTACTGGACGCTTACCAATATTTGTATCATTAAATGCTACTCGAACATCACAATCACAAGCATCTGAAAAATCTTTCTCTAAAGAAGTAATAGCAATAGAATCAACATTTAAAATTCCTTTAATATCAATCTTTTTAACATACACAGTATTTTTCATCTTATCATGTGTATAGACACTAATAGAATCTTGTTTATTATCTTCATAACCAAACTTCATAATAAAGTCAAATAACTCTCTGATAATCTCGTTCTTTTTCATAATTTAATTGTTATTTAATTTACCAATCTATTTTCTTTTGTTTAAGAGGTGTCTGCCAAATATGATATCCACCTGCTGGATCAATATTAAATACAAATCCACTTGGTTTCTGCCAAAATAAGAATTCATATTTATTCTGATCTCTTACCATTTTTAAAAGATCATAAGGAATTGCATATATATTAATATAAAAGAACTTATATCCTCCAAAATCTTGACAAGCTTTCTTTTTTCTATATCTGTTTGTTGTATAGAAATAACATGTATCAAACTTATCTTGATCAATATAAAGATTCATAGTATATCCACCCTTACCACCAGCTGACTCAAAAGTCTGTCTAGCATTGAACTTCTCAAAAATAAGACGGTCAATAATTCCTCGCTTTACCTCATTAGCATTCATAATTGTCTTAAATATGAACTGATTCTGTGGAGTATCTTCTCTATTCTCCATTTCAAGCCATTTCCAATAATCAAGACAAAGAGTCTCTACACGCTTAGGATAAGGATATACTTCATGATAAAATTGAATATTGAACTTAGGATCAATAAACTCTTTTGGAATACGGATAAAATATGGTCTACTCATTATTATCTTTATTTTGTTTCATTCTATTTATATTATCCATAAATAGTTTTTCTATTTTAGGATATTCTACAATTAAATTACAAAGATATTCACACATACCATTAAATATATCTATTGCCATAGGATCTTTAAGAGATCCAAGTCCACAATTAATTGCATTAAATATATCATGTTGAGGATTTTTCTTAGTTGTTAAACTAAATTTAATAGCATGTTTATATTTTTTATCATATCCTATACAAACTAAATATACACCATCATCATTATCATCTTCAGAATATTCATTTATCCATTTATCAATATATTCTTTAAAAGAAGTAAGACGAGGAGAATTAGTACTAAGATCAATTATTTCTTTTTCAATTTTCTTCATAAATAAAAAATTCATTATCTTTATACTTCTCTTTAAACTCATCATAAGTCATAGAAGTAATCATCGGACGACCAAGATTTTTTTGAATTTCATGAATTACAGGCTTTTTATAATTATTTGATTTCTTAAAAAAATGACTTTTAAAATCATTAGAAATCATTTTAACTATATTTCCTCCTCCAATTTCCTGACAAGCTCTTTTAGCACTAAAATATTCTTTCATATTTAACAATTAAAATTATGTTTTTTAATATAATTCAAAATCATATCACAAGCATCATCAAGATTTCTTGTGTTACCAATTCCTTCATTAAGCCAACCACTTCCAGGTTCAATAATATCATGTGGTTCATTATTTGGTTCAATACAAACAGAAAATAGAGTATTTATTTTATCTGTTTTAAACATAGGAGGATAACCTATACAAAGTTTATCAAAAGCAGTTACCCACATTTTCAATCCATAATAATTATCATTATGGAAAATACTACGAGGAAGAGTTTCAACTTTATTCATTTTTTAAATTTTTAAATTACTTCATTAATATAGATCAAATTTTTAAAAATTCAATTTATAGAATAAAAAAATCCACTCGTACAATACAAGTGGATTTTAAAGAATTAAATATTTTAAAGGTATTATGTGGTATTATGGCCATTCACCAAGTGGCATCTTAAATCCTTTTTCCTTTGGAAATGCTGGATT
>AUXO017242336.1_pt1 | contig 13223 bp, 10 predicted proteins | sample 768731 | NCBI WGS metagenome assembly AUXO01 (sample SAMN02715735, study PRJNA202380) | gut metagenome | biome: sheep rumen | host: Ovis aries | place: New Zealand: Palmerston North
GCTCTAAAAAGGATGAGGTTCTGAATAATCGGGCCTATTAATACAACTTTACTCATCTGTAAATATTACTGATATTCTACAAAATAGGAACCAGCTTCAATGTCAAATTCGTCGGGGTCATAATCAAAGTAACCACTACCGTCATAAAAGGTTAATTCTCCAAAATATATCTTACCTTCTATATTATAGAGGTCAACCCTTACATGAGGAAAACCAGAAGAAAGCTTCCGGGCCACTTCGACCATCTCATCGTAATTCTTTGGTTTAGCAATAGTATACTCTGCTCGTCTTTCGTCCTCCCGATATACAGGAAGTTTGTTGAAATTCATATCGTATATCCCCAGATGCGCATACTCGCCCGGCTTCCTATCAGTTATCACATACAAGAACTTGGGTTCTCCATTGAAGCAAAAGAATTTGTAATCAACTAACCCTATATTTTTTTTAAATTCTTTTATGTTATCCATTGTCTTATGTATACTCCGTAAAATAATCACCTAACTGATAATCAAATGAGCTAGGGGTAAATTCTACATATCCACTCCATGGGTAAAACGTTATTTCACCAAATATAACCTTTCCATTAACGTCATACAAATCAATTCGAGTATAAGGAAAATCCAAAGATAACCTCTCTCCTATTTTTATCATCTCATGAATTGAAGTAGGCAATTCTGGGGGCATCTTAAATGTTTCATGATCACTATAAACATCATATAAAAAATTAAGATTTTCATCCCAAAAACCTCGATGATGATCGGTATATCTGTCCTTATCTATCCAAAGTGAACGGAACCTACCATTAAAAAACATCAACTTATAGTCAGACAAATTGCCCCCCCCTGCACTGTCTTCTAAATATTTTTCTATAATGATTCTTGTTTTGATTGCACCGGTATAAGCCCACTCTCTTCCTGCTCTTCCTTGTCCGTTATCACTTTTTAACCACTCATGGCAAGTCTTGCGAATTTCATCAAAGTCACATTCTTTTTTATCTTTGACAACAATAACGTTCAATCCGCCTCCGCCAGTCGTTGACTTGACGACGAATTTCTCAGGTAAGGCATTAAAATCTATTTCTTCAGGCGAATTATACACACCATAAAGTTCATTAAGTATACGCCCAAGCCCTTTGCTTTCAACATATTTTCTTACCTCATACTTATCCACACATTGCTGCATTATCGGATTACGATATTTCATTTTGTACAGCTGTAATTTCTCTGTAAAACGCTTCGGATGCCTTAAATTTGGCCACCTTCCAAGTTGTATTTTATACTGCAGCCTTAACATTATACTATCAGGAATCCATTCTAGCAATTTTAGAATTTTAAGACGAGTATCTTGATTCTTAATATACTTTTTATAATCCATAAATTAGAATAATCTTTTAATGATTGCATAAAACGCATATATTTTAACATACATTTGATCAAATATCATAGAGTAAGAGCATCCGAAAATTAATGTTCTAATATAATTGTCACGATAATGTGAGATTTTATCTAAAAATAGTAACTTCTCTTCATCAATATTATTCTTTTCCAGATTTAAAATCAAATTCGCAGCATGTGAATATTTGTTTGGTACTTTTTTTAATCCTCTCGACACAGATTTAAATCTCTTTACATAGGATTTCTCCGAATAGATTGTTACATTTGATGAATGCTGTCTATATGAAAAAAGAGGTCTATCGTCAACATAAATTAAACCGTTCAAATAACATGCAAGTTGAATAGTCCACACATCGTGGTAATGTAAATATTGTTTATTAAATCCATCACTTCTTATATAATCGAATATGTCAACAGAACGCTCTAATAATCCTTTTGAGAATACTTGAGAACAACCAGGTGCTGGATTTCTAAATAAACAATTCTTATAATTAGGGTACTGTTCTGTCGAAGAACAATCTTCTATGATTTCACTATCACCATTAATAACTCTAAACTTACAAAAGTATAATTTTATTGGATTTTCATTTTTATCCAATATTTCTACAGCTTTGCAAATTTTGTTTCTATCCCACTCGTCATCTTGATCGGAGAAGGCGTAGTAGTCAAAATCACTGTAGTTTTCCCATGCCTCTTCTAAAAGATAATAAAAACTTAACGCAGGTCCAACATTTTCACCTTGTAATATTGTTATTTTTCCATATAAATCAGAATAATTATTAAGGATTTCAATTGTCTTATCACTTGAACCATCATCTCTCACAAGTAAATGGAAATCGACATTAGTTTGTTGATACAAACTATTCAATTGTTTTTCCAAATACCTTTCACCATTATATGTAGACAATAAAATTAAAACTCTTCTCATTGTATTTAATTTACAACATTATGCATAAATAGATTTTATAATACAATCCTTTCTGAAAACCTTAGAAAGTAAGAATCCCATAAAAAGCCAAAATCTTGAATTTTCCCAAATATCTAAAGAAAACAATGCGCCAGGTACTGATGCAAAAAACAATGTTATTAATAATAAATACTCATCCTTAGTTCCTTTTACCTTTAGTTTTAATAAATTAATTATCATGGGGACCATAATTATTAAAAAGAGAACAATACCTCCATCAAGCAATAATTGAAGTATAAAATTATGAGGATAAGCATAGTTGGTAAATGGTTGAGATGCTGACAATCCGTGTCCATAAAGCGGTGATTTCAAAATACCATCAATAGCCAAGGCATTTATATCTGATCTACCATCACTTAAATCTCCTAATTCATATAGCTTTACCATTTTTTCTAATTGCATCGATTCTAATCCTAGATTTTTCAAAAGATCGACTGCTCCATATAAAATTGAATCAAAAAATAAAACAATTAATACGATAGATAATAAAAAATACCAAAATACGGGTTTTATTTCAAATCCCTTCCCATTACATCCAACTTTAGTACATACAAGAAACACAATACATAATAAAATACTCAAACCTGCTGCTCTTGATCCAAAAAGAATACAAAATAGAAAATAGACTATATTAATACCTCCTAAAAGCAACAAGAATAATCGTTCCTTTCTTTTAGACCCTTTAAAAATTACAGACAAGTATACAAATGTGGCTATTATAGGCGTCAAAAAGGAATATGTTAAATCCATTTCTATTGTCCCAAATAAAGTAAGGCTGAAAATTTTGTGAACAAAAAATATACCAAAGGACGGTAGAATCATTAATAATTTAACTGTTTTGACTGCATCTATTCCAACTATCTGGGGAATACATAATGGCACAATCGTAAACATTAGGAAAGTTATAGGATCAACAAGCGATGGAATTTGAGGATTTTGAGATAAAATGAAAGAAATGCCTATGGTTGATAATATAAGGACAAAGGATAATGAGAACCCTGCAAATTTCCTCTTCTGGAAAAATAAACTCAAAAAAACAAGGAAAAGAGATATTGCATATAAAGATGCCATCATAATTCCCTCAGTCCCTGGTAATATGCGTGTTATTATCATGTTTAACGTCGGGACAGAAGCAAATAAAGCAACTGCAAAGGAACTTATTCCATACCTTTTATTATATGCTAAAATCTTGTTCATACTTTGCTTTTCTGGCTATTAGACAACTCAATGAATTGTTTGGCCACTGTCTCTATATTATATTTATTTAAATCAACATGATACTGTTCTGAATAGTCTCCATTTAAAAAAACATCAAATTTATCCTTATTAAAGTTTATTTCGTTGGATGAAAATATCGGTCTTCCAGTCATGCCATAATCAATCAATTTTGATGGCATTTGGGTATTTGACAAATTCTCAACATTAATAAGAAAACTCATTCTGCTTAATTCGTAAAGTAGAGTATCATGCTTAACATTATATTGTATTTTAGTTCTCTTATGAAGGTTCGGATATTTTTCAATTACTTCATCAAATTTAGAATCATGGTATCTCATATACAAATACAACTCGTAATCTTTATCTATTTTATCTAAATATTTAAAAAGAAATTCTGGATTACGTATGTCCCAATAAAAAACTCCTGCATATCCAATTTTTATTGGGCCAGAGAAATCTCCACTATACAAATTCAAATCCTTCATGTTAAATCCCTGAGGGATAATCTTTATTTTATCTTTTTGTATCAGAGGTGAGTACAGAGGAATTGCATTTTCTGTTGGAATTGTTAAAAAATCAACTTGCTTATATACATCTTTTTCAATATATTTAAACCATATTGCACGTTTAGTTTGTTTACTATAATAAAAGGGATCTCCACTATCTGCCACGGCTATAAAATCTTTCCCATTCTTCTTTATATATTTAGCAAATCCGTAATGACAGTCAAATGGAGTCGATAAAGCAATTACTAAATCTGATCCTTTAAGACATGATAGTTTTTTGCTAATGGCCACCCCCCGCCTAAAAAGATCACCACACAGTAAATAATATTTGACAAAATTTTTAAACTTACTTATTACAGAACTTACATTATCTTGTGAAGTTACAGATGATTCTACACGATAAATATCTAGATTTATAATTCGAATATTTAATTGTTTCTCGTAGCTCTCATAATCAAATCCCTCATAGGTTCCCATATTAACTACAGTAACGTTATGACCGGTTGCTGCGAATTCTTTTGCTAGTTCTGTTGCACGAAAAGCTCTTGGATGTATTTGAGGATAAAAACAAGCAGTAAGAATTTTGATATCCATTATCTTATACTTATTAAATATGATAGACTTTTTCTAAGGGACATATATTAAAGCAATCAAGAATCACCTTTCCCTTCAACTTGTCCCAATTCTGCTTAATGTGGTCGTGCTTTACCATAATAACAACCATATCCACATCATCGAGGAACTTGTCGAAATCATCAAACTGATTCTCTGCAATCTTGTGATTCTCCAGGAATGGGTCATAGCACTTCAAGGGACGAGCCAGATGGCGTTCCTGTGCTTCAAGAAGCTGCAGCGTTGGCGACTCTCTGAAGTCATCAACATTCTCCTTATAGGTTAGGCCGTAAAGACCTACCTTGCGGTTATCGGTGATGTTGTTTTCCTGCATTATCTCATAAATGCGGTTCAGCACGAAAGTTGGCTGGCTATCATTAGTCTTCATACTCTCGTCGATTACCTTAGCCAACTGGGGATAATCACCTACTAAGAACCAAGGATCTACAGAAATACAGTGACCACCTACGCCAGGGCCAGGCTGAAGAATATTCACGCGTGGATGCATGTTACAAATATTAATAATCTCATATACATCCATATTATCATGACGACAAATGCGACTCAATTCATTGGCAAAAGCAATGTTCACAGCACGGAAAGTATTCTCTACCACCTTGGTCATTTCTGCCGTACGAATGTCTGTAACAACTATCTCTCCCTGACAGAAAGTTGCATAATATTTCTTCACCTGCTCACCTATCTTACGACTATCTGCTCCAATGGTGCGATTGTTATGATACAACTCATACACCATATTGCCAGGAATGATACGCTCTGGTGCATGCACCAGATTGATATCCTCACCAATCTTAAATCCATTCTCCACAATCACAGGACGAACAAACTTATCGATTGTTCCTGGACTAATAGTACTCTCTATAACTACAGTCGCACCTTTAGGGCAAACCTTCATCACCTCTTTCACTGCAGCTACAACGTAGCATGCATCCACCTTCTTCGAGAACTTATCATAAGGTGTGGGAACAGACACGATATAAGTATCTGTCTTCTGATACTCCGTCGTAAACTTGATACCAGCCTTAACTGCATCTGCAAACAGTTGATCCAGACCATCCTCCTTAAAGGTAGTCTTTCCTGCATTCAGGGTATCAACCAATTTTTTGTTGTAGTCAGTTCCTACAACCTCTACACCATGAGAGGCCATCATCAGTGCCGTTGGCAGTCCGATGTAGCCAAGTCCAATTACATTAACCATGATTTTATTTGTTACTTTTATTTATCTAAATATATGATATGCGAATAAAACAAGCCTCACAAAACACCTATAAAAAGGATTAATTGTCTTAATGCTATTTTTATCTACTGGAGATAATGAATAAATAATATCATCCATTTTTTCAAAACATCTATTAATTTCAAATTCTTCTTCAAAAAGTTTCCTTCCTTTTTCTTGAAGATCGATTCTTACACTATCTTTTAACAAAAATGCCTCTTCCAACTTCTCTATAATTGGATAAGTTTTACCATTAATTGAATATGCAAAATTATTAGTATCCTTTCCTAAAAAACCTGCAACTTTCGTATTAAAACAAGCATCTATTACAACTGTCAGACAAGATTGCGATATTGCATTAATAACTGCAGTACCCATTCCGACAAAAACATCAGTTATATCAAATAGATCCCTCCCTAATTTTTCTATATATCCTGTATATACAATTCTTAGATTTTTTTCATTAAAGTTTGAATTATTAAAATTATCTATAAGAAACTTTTCTCTTTCCGAAGAACTACTGCCACCGGCTATTAAAAGAATAAAATTATGATTGGGATATTTTTTTGCAAGGCCAACAGTATTTGTTACAAGATGTTCAACGTAGGTTTTATCTAAACGGGTTACAGTTGATATAACAAAATCACCTTTTGATTTCTTATATTGAAGAGATGGTACACATTGATCAAACATCTCTTTTTCATCATATCCTATGTTTATGTATCTGTTGGGCATAACATCCCTACCGAATATATACTTCAACGATGTCGATGTGCATCCATAAAATTCACCATTCTGCAATTTCCTATTGAAAATCTGAATTCCTGGGTTAAATTTATATTTAGATATACTCGGTTCTGCTAATGGATAAGCTAGGTGTTTAGCCCTGCTTGCAGCTGCAACATGTTCACCCCATTCAATTGTTGCCAAAGTGTGTGATTCAATTAATAGCGAATCTTCGTATTCTATGGTTTCCAATAAATCATCTATAATATGTCGTACTTTCTTTTCTGAATACTGAGAAACTCTATAGCCCATTTCAGGGATAACATATATAGGGAACTCTTGAAATTGAGTTTTCAGAGGAAAATATGGTGATTTTGTTGTAACTACTATACTTACCGTATATCCTTTATTTTTAAGGTGTTTTGCTCGTCTTAAAACAAACAACTGACCACCTCCCATTCCACATACATTATATGTTATTATTAGATATTTCATCTTCTTTTTTATAATCTATTCTTTAAAAAAGCAATTAAATTCATTCTTGCATTAAGTTCTTTAATTGAATACAAAGTTGCAAGTAGAATAAATAGCGTACCTACAACATAAATAAGAGGTTGAGAGTTAAGGAGCTTCACAATTATCATACATACTATCACCATACATAATTCAATCAGAAAAATGTTCACGAATGGGCGAGACATCTCATATTGATAGTATTTATGTGTTACAAAATATATCTGTATAAAATATATAAAATATCCTATTGTAAATGCCAAACCTAGGCCTGAAAGTCCCCACAATTTATATCCAATTATACTAATAACAAAAGAATAAACGTTTGACAAAGTTTCATTTACAACAAAATTATTCATATCTCCTCTTGCAATTATTTGATATGAGATTAACCAGGACCCAAGTTTGAACATCATACCTAAAACCGCCCAAAACACACAATCTGAAGCTGCGATGAAACTAGATGAGTACAAAATCTTAAGAAAAAGGTTTATATATACGATACATGAGAGTAGCATTGGTCCTATTATCAAAACGGCAATCTCGCCTTGCTGATTCACAATTTCAATTGAACTTTGACTATTTTTGCATGATGCCGCCAATCGAGGGTAATAATCAGTGCTAATTGCAGTAAAAATCATTCCAACATATGAAGACAATATCGTAAAGGCCGCAGTAACAAGACCTACTGATTCCGTGCCTCCAATACTTCGTATGAAACCTCGCATTAAATAGGAGCTAGCATAAACCAAGACAGAACTATAGCTCATGGCAATTCCCATTTTCAACATAATAGCGCCACCTTTAATGGTCTGTTTTGTATTTATTTTGATCTTCTCTAATTTTATCTTTTTTGAAAAAAACCAGGTAAAAAATAAAGTAATTATAGAATTAAGAATTAATGTAGGAACAATACCTTCAACTCCTAGATAATAGTATAATGGAATTGTAAATAACAACCCTGCCGTTGAACCAAAAAGTGATGCTTTTGCTAAATCTTTAAGCTTTCTCAACCCTTGCAAGACAACCTTCTGACCTGCACATAATTGATCAATAAGTAATGTTGATGACAAAAAAACAAATGGAAGAATATAATCATCATTACCAAATGTAGTACGGCTTAATAAAGGAGATAACAAGATAACAATTAATGACCCTAAAATACCTGTGAACCATACTAATTTTCTTAAAACAGATACAATAAAGGAAATTTTATGAAAGTCGCCAGTTCCATTGGCCTCCGACACATCTCTTACTGCACTAGACGATAATCCCATTGCGGATATACTTTGTATTAGAGCTGTGGCAGATTGATATAGACCAATTATCCCAACGCCATTGGGTCCTAGTAAAACAGCTATAATCTTAGATCTAACAACTGCTATTAAGATCTGAAAAACCTGAACGCCACCGAATAAAGATGTGGCTTTAAATATGCTTCGATATGATGATTGCTCTGTTTCTTGCATTTCTATGCGAATTGATTAAGCATATCAATGACCTTTTTTGCCTCCTCCTTGTTCATCACAGGACTAATAGGTAGACTTAATTCTTGCTGATGAATCTGCTCTGTTATGGGATAAGATCTATCATTCCATTCCTTATAACACTCCTGTTTATGGGGAGGTATAGGATAATGAATCAATGTCTGTACACCATTTTCTTTCAGATACTGTTGTAACTTGTCGCGTTGCTCGCATAACACCGGGAAAATATGGTACACATTATTATCATCATTTAATCGAACAGGAAGTTTTATAAGAGGATTTTTAATATTATCATAGTAATAATTTGCAATCTCCTGACGATGCTTGTTATCTCCATCCAAATGACGGAGTTTTACATCTAGTACTGCTGCATGTAGTTCATCCAAACGACTATTCTTTCCCTTATACTTGAATACATACTTCTTCTGGGACCCATAATTCGCTAAGGCTCTGATGCAATCTGCCAGTACTTTATCATCAGTTGTTACAGCTCCTGCATCTCCAAAGGCGCCCAAGTTCTTACCCGGATAAAAACTATGACCTGCTGCATGCCCTAAAGATCCTGTTCGCTGGTCTCTGAACCTACATCCATGTGCCTGTGCATTATCCTCAACAAGCTTAAGATGATATTTCTTGCATAAATCTCCTATCTTGTCTGTATAAGCACAGCGTCCATATAAGTGAACAATAAGGATTGACTTTGTACGCTCTGTAATGGCAACTTCTATCTTATCATCATCAATTTCTAATGTATCGAGTTTTGGCTCCACCAGAACCGGAACCAATCCATTCTCTGTAATAGCAAGGATAGATGCTATGTAAGTATTTGCTGGTACAATAACCTCATCTCCTGGTTTCATCACACCCAGTTCAATATAGGCTCGATATATCCATATAAGTGCATCTAAACCATTACCGACACCTACGCAATAGTCTGAACCTATATATTTAGCATAGTTCTCTTCGAACGTTTTATTTTCATTACCTTGAAGATACCAACCGCTATCTACTACTCGGTTTACGGCTTCATGCAATTCGTCAGAGTACTTGTTTGTTACTCCTTTTAGATCTAAAAACTTTATCATATTTCTGTAACACTGTTTATCTTAGTGGTCCCCCATAAGTATTCCACTTAACCAACCTATCAAAAAGGAATATGCCATCCCAAGGCATTTCAAAATTCAGCATCCTACCAATCAATGGCAAACGCATAACGCCCTTCTTCGTGGCTTCTGTTGCAAAATCAATGGCCTTTTCTGTTGGTGCTGCTATACCAATGGTCTGGGTATTCTCATCAATATATTTTAGACTATCGAATATACTCTTTACTTTATGTACAAAGAGTACGCGACTATAGACAGGCTTGTCTATCTCATCCAAATCATCGAGCAAGATTGTCCATGACATGGTTTCACTGCCCTTCACAGTTCCCTTGAAATCATAGACCCCTCGAATAGAATGAATCTGTGACACTTGCTCTGGTGACATCAGCGGTTTTGGAATCTGTAGTTCCGTCTTCTGCATCGAATCACCAATAATGTCAACAAACTCCTCTGGTGACACGACTCCGCCATCTTCTACATAGAGATTATGAGGAGAAGCACACCCCGTCTGATCAAAGACAGATACATCCACACTCACCTTACGTGCCAATTTCTTGGCCTCCTGAACTGATGAAAGTTCTTCTTTTGCAATGACTGAGTATGAGAGTTTCGGTCCGAAGATAACCGTCTCGGCATCATATTTTGCAGGATAACCAGAGACTGTTTCTACAGATTCTCTTCCTCCCCAAGCAATACGTACATCGGCCTGCTTTGACATCTCTTCTCCTAATTTATCAGCATAGCGATTGAAATAAACCACAGCAATAGTCTTCAGCAATTCATCGCCTAAAATAGTATGCCCCGCTTCTGTTGTATAACTCACACCCTTGAATTCATTAAGAATATCAGTAAACACGCCATCATCGCGAGATGAAACTTTTAACAGGTTCACATTCTTTGAGATGATGCATTGTACCAAGGCAAACATACCTAATATCTGTACGTTACCTGCCAACCAATGACAGACCAAACCACGGGCATTAGCCTTCAGGTAATGTTTATCAGAATCAGGGAATGGCAAGAACTTGTCCATATAATCGACATTTCCGTGCAATCCCATATTAGCTACTGAGCGCAGGTGCTTCTCATCACACCATGAAGAAAGGAACAACAATCCTCTATCCTTAATTCGCATCAATTTAGGATCAGTAGCCCACTTCTTTGCAACTTCTCCAATCAAACCAATAATAGCCTCAACTGGTTGATTGTTCAACCATTCTTGCTGTTGTTTCAAAGAATCAATAATCTCTTTCAACTGTACCAAAGGCTCCTCTGCTGCTATAGGATGTTGATGCAAATACACTTCCAACTTTACTTCTCCTGTCTGGGCTGTTTTTTCTTTCTTCTGGAACGTCAGTTTCTGCGACAGGATATCACCGCATCCTCGAACCTCCGCTTTCTTCATACGACCCACTATCTTGAAGCGTGTACCAACTCGCCCTTGCTTACAACTATCTACATCGATGATGCCAAGGTCGTCGGTCAGCACAGCATTTCCCGGGTATGAATGAGGTACCGGTGTGATAAACTCCAACAATCCTTCCTTGCCTGGAGGCAGGACTTCACGAGTTACCGTATCACGTACCAATACTCTGACGTATGATGACGTATGCTTCCATCCGCATTCACAGTCGGGATAGTTCAGTCCCATTTGCTCTGTAAAGCCATAAATATCTATTACATCGGTTGATTCAATACCAAAGCATTTAGAAAGTCTGTCATTAAACAGATCCTTACTGATCTTCTCGCTCTCCAATTTTTTCCAACCACCAATATGGATAATCTTCGAACCCTTAGGCAATTGAATCTTTACTCCTGCCTTCTCAATGCTTTGCAACACATGCTGATAGAGGATATAGGTAAAACCAAAGACAACAACAGGCTTATTAGCCTCTAATGCCTTAACATATTCCTGAATACCCTCTACATCGAAATATGACACATTATTCTCATCTGCTTTCAGGAAATAGCCAGTCTTATTGGCAAAGCGTAAATAACCTGTCACGGCAGCAAAGCGAGCGCCCAGAAGCTTCTTATAGGATGAGCGTGGATCAATATCCATAACCAAGAAAGGTTTGCGTTCCTTCCCTATAAATTCTCCAATTACCTTGATCATCGCCTTGGCCTGACGCTTGGCAGTTTCCTTATCCACCACGATGGTAGAGGGCACACCCGAAGTGGCAGATGACTGCAAAGCCAGGGTGAGATCTTCCTTAGGAACAGAATTCAGTTTAAATCCTAATTCCTTGAATACACTCACTGACACAGGAGGCATCTCCTCTATTGTAAATGGTTTGCGAGGGTCAAACCCCTTTCTGGCACAGAACCGTTGATACATTTCGTTATGTTCATAGTGGAATATACACTCTTCCTGCAATGCCTGCATAAAGAGGTCCTCTGCTTCCTGACTTCCATCGTAAGGAGCTAATTCCAACAACTCGTCTGTTTTCATCTTTTACCTTCTTACTATTTTTATTATTTACCTTTTCAAAAGGAGTCTCTGAATTTTACCAGAGCTTGTTTTGGGTATTTCGCTAATCCGCTCTATTTCAACAGGCAACTTATACACCTCCAATTGAGGCTTCAGTTGACTCATGATTTCCTCATCAGTTAGACTCTCATCTGCTACAACGAAAGCCTTAACCACTTCTCCCAGAACTACGCCAGGGTCAGGAATACCAACACAAGCGCTCTCTTTGATGCCAGGAATAGTATTCAGTATATCCTCCACTTCCATGGGAGCTACCTTCTTGCCACCCACATTTACCATTTCTTTAATACGGCTCTTCAGATAGATATTACCATCTGCATCCATCGTCGCACAATCGCCGGTGCGGAAATAACCATCATAGAAATCTGAGGCAAACCTTTCTGGTGTTTCGTTCCAATAGCTGCAAGTCACATGCTCTCCCTTCACGCACACCTCCCCTTCTTCGCCTATGGGCAATGGTTTTCCCTCTGAAGAGAAGATCTTTATTTCAGTATGAGGCGAAGCCTTTCCTGCTGATAGCAGATTATCCTTATAAGCTTGGAACTCCATAAAAGCACTTCTCGATGCCTCTGTAGATCCATAGTGCATACAAATGCGCGTATGGGGCAATTGCTCCATCAGGAATTCTTTTTCTTCCTTTGGCATAAACGAACTACCAATCTCGATAAACTTCAACTGGTCTGCAAACTTGCCGATATACTTCCCGCTCATTTTCTTGATAAAGCCCCAACTGGCAGGGACCATCGCAAACATAGTCACGTTGCAACGCTTCATCTCATTAAAAAACTTCTTCACATTAGCGAAAGTTCCCAGCATTACAACAGTTGCACCTTTGGTGAGTGCGCATCTCATTCGTCCTAGGCCAAATGAATGACTCACAGGAAGGGCCAACAACTCTACATCATCAGTCGTATTACCAATAAACTCATTGATATTCCGAGCTGCCGCCGCAAGATTTAAGTACGACAG
>AUXO018059634.1_pt1 | contig 13223 bp, 21 predicted proteins | sample 768731 | NCBI WGS metagenome assembly AUXO01 (sample SAMN02715735, study PRJNA202380) | gut metagenome | biome: sheep rumen | host: Ovis aries | place: New Zealand: Palmerston North
GCTACTCGCGCCTCAACAAGCATTCTAAACTTCTCAGTGTATGGACCGAACAACATTTCAGCAAGAATTGAATGAGGATGCATTGAAGCAACATCTTCAACATCTACATTCTCATACATTCCAGGTTCTGCATAAACTCTTCCGCCTTCACCAATCTCTTCACCACGATAAGTAGACTTACCATGATCAAATTCATAACCAGGGAAGTATGGTTTCTTGCCAGTACAATCCTTACCGGCCAAGAAATCCTTATAGCAGAAATATCCAGAACCGCCATTCTCAGCCAGGTTTCTATAAAAGAACTGTGACTGAGGATTCTTCTCCTTACCAAATATCATTCGCGTTGTTAATGTATTTGTTGTATCATTAACAGTCATTCCAGTCCAAGCGGCTAAGATTTTTCTTGCTACAAATGAACCTTGAGTTGCATTGAACACTGCTTCTGTTGCATCAACATCGTTTCCACAATAATCAGCAACATCATACCATTTCTCTTTAGGAACAGGTTGATCCCAAGGAATATCCATTTCTTGATGATGAATTCCAAGTTTAACTTCCCATTTCTTAAGAGACATTTTCTCGCCAGCATTCATATAATCATACACATCTGTATAACTAATATTATATGCTTCAAGGAACATTGCATTGTTCTTACTACCTTTGTCTGAGTTTATTATGCTCTGAGAAAGGTTGAACAGGTCTTCAAGAGAATATCCAATACTTCTTGCATACATGATATGATTATCATACCTTCTGCAGTTAAAACCTACTAGCCTGTAATTCTGTATAATAGCCAGAATATCAATAGGTTTTGGATTAATTAACTTAATCTTCTCTCTACCTGCTTCTTTATAGACCACTACAAACAAATTAGGATAAACTTCCACATCAAAGAATATCAATGGTAACTCTGAACTCGGTTCTTTATTCTCAATATCGTCTGCAGATTTAAACTTCATCTGGTCTACTTTCTTGCAGCAATTATCCGACTGATGAGTTGACCCAATAGCAAATGCCAAAATATCACCATACATATCTGTAACGTCATATGGCATTCCACTATCATACATTTCATCAAGAATATCTTTAATGAAATTAATATTCTCCGTTGTGGACCCAAATTCTTTCTTTAAACATCTGTTTATAAGTCTTCTTAACCCACCAACAGACATTATAGCCTTTTCACTTAACATATCTTTCTTTTCTTCCTTTAAAGGAAGACCACTTGACAGTGTAGCTATAGGAATATCATTACATTTACTTACTCTTCTACGAAGAGAAGCTTTACCAGTAAATACTTTGATCTCGATATCCTCAGAATATAACTTACTGAGTTTCTCTACATCACCAGTATACCAATAATATAAATGTAACCCGCTTCCACCCTTACTATATTCGGCATAAGTTGGTTTCCACAGGGCAGCTGCTTCCAAATTCCTACATCTATCCTTTGCGCCCTTCTCATTTTTCAAATCGAAGTCAATACATATAAGATTTTTGGGTGGCAGTACATAATGGACCTTACTTGTGTCAATATCTTTTAAGGTTGTTTCACAGTTATCCCATGCTACCGATGGAGTTTCATAACGATTAGCGTACTGAGCCGGACAATCTTTTAATTCTTTATCCAACAATGACTCTGTATATTCCAATATTAAGGAAAGAGGTTTATCCTCGCGTGGATCAGACAGCGGTATTACCTTCTGAGCCATCTTGAACTTGTCCTTAAGAAATCCGGTGTAAACATTTCTAACATGCTTACCATCAATTCGGGTTTCCTCCAAATATTGTTCAAAGTAATTCTTGAGCTCTTCTCTAAACCGGTATTTAGGAATTTGTCTTTCAATTGAAGAATCACTACAATATTGTTTATACAGCTCATAAGCCTGTGTTAATGTTACGAACTCATTCTCACAAAAGAATCCAAAGTTCTCCTCAACATAGTTAAAGAAGAAATCTGTTTGGAACATCATGTCAAGTGGTCTATATTCATCGTAATAATATTTACCCAGGCTCCGGTAAATATCAAGACAATGAGCAGCTATAGCGCCAAGTTCGAAGTTAATCTCATTCATCAACTCAAAATATCTTTTACTGCCTACTTTCTTTCCAGTAGGTCTGACATCTATGAGTCTTCTAATTAACCCCGATTTGGCATCGGAAATTTTAACTGGTTTATTAGTCGCCATAAATAGGAAGCAATTACTTCTAGCAACATAAAGATTTTTAAACTTCTCATTAATAGACATTAACTCATGAGATACAATTGAGTTCAACTTTGTGTTGTCACGAATATCACTCAAATCACCATCATGCTGAATGGCTACTAATGGATTGTTCTTAAACATCTCTGTTGAGAATTGATTCAAACCACTTCCTAACGACTTAGCATCAAATATCGTATAATATCCATCAAATAATTTTTGAATAATATTTAGTACTGTAGACTTACCCGCACCAGATTCACCATATAAGACAATAAACTTTTGAATATCTTTTCCTTCACCAGCAACAATACTTCCAATTGCCCATTCTAACTTTTGTCGTTCCTCTTTAGAATATAAAGTACTTATAAGTTCATCATAAGCACTATAATCTCCTTCTTCAAGAGGATATGACAATTTCTTAGATGCGTAATCTTCTCTTGTTGTCTCCATATTAGAGAATATCAATTTACTATCTAACTCTGCTTTTGAATCTGGCATCTTCTTTAAGAACGTATCAAACTCAGTCCATTTATTCGTACTGAAATCCGTCAAGGTTTTAATATAAACAGGGACACTAGTTTGCATTTTATTACGTTCTTCATACAATTCATTATCTACTATTCTTGGTACATCTAAAATATCAGTACTCCAGGTGTTATTAGTTTCATCCCAAATACCATAAAACCTACCACCTTTGACCAATAAATCTTTAGAATGCATAACTATGAACGACGGACTAAGTTCTATAGTACCATTTTTCATCACTTTTTGTGTAATTTTAACAAAATCCACACGCCGTTCTCCTTCTTACTTTACTCTAAAAAATCCCAAAATCCCAGTTTCCCACTTTTTTACACCAACTTTATTTATATAATATATATTTTTCTAAACCAATTAATATAAGAAAAAAGTGGGATTCTGGGACAAAAAGCCCGCAAACCCTTTATTTTCAAGGGTTTCAGCTGTCCCACTTTTGAAAATAAAACTGGGATTTGTCCCACTTTTTTGGGATTTTTCCTCAAAAATGACCATTTTTACGGATAATTTTCATTCAACCAAGCCTGCATTTGCATCCAAATTTCCATTTTTCTGGGATCAAAAGTGGGATTTTTGAGCGGAAAAAGGGATCCGTTCCCATTTTTGTCGTACGTACGATCCATGCAGCGCTCCATTATGATGTCCACATCGTCATATGACCAATTATAGTTGTAATTATCGTCCGTAAAACAATCCATACCAAGATTTTGTATGATTTTCCAGAACCAATATGAAGAATTTCTCTCCATTTGTGAGTCATACATAATGTCAAAATCGATCCTTCTAGCCAATGCCACAAGGACTTCCAGTACGGAAGGATCATTTTCAAACATTGTATCTGGATCAATCTCCGGATGTGTCTCACAGAACTCAACTTTTAAGTCTGTAGCATCAATAATTCTGTTCTGTTCATTACCCTCTACATCGTCCATAATATAGAAATCCATGCTATACAGATAAGTAAGAAGAAGACAATGTCTACATGATGAATATCCGATATCGTCAAATCCTATAAAGTGACACAACCATCTAAAGTATGCATCTCTAAGGACAATTTCATAAATATCATCATCCATAATATTACTCCTCGTCTTCATCCTCCATATGAAGAACATCTGTTACATATTTTCGAGGAGAACGAACTATCTCATAGTCAGTATGATGGAGTTCATTACGAATATAAACCGTATCCTTCTTAGCACCCTTACTACCGAATGCTGTGAACAACTTGGGTCCTCCGAGCAACTTCTCAGCATCCTTAAAAGATACCTCTGCAAAGTTCTCGTCCGTAAGAATATTATCCTTGAACAATATCAACGATTCCTTATCATACTCATCTGTATAATCATTCTGGAACTGATCTGGAGATATCAAGTAAGGTGCTTTCTTTACTGCTGTCTCACCAGGTTCATCTTCGTCTTCCTCATCTTCAGAAATATCATCTTCATTAATGAGTTTTGAGTCATCAAAGGCATTGTGCTTCTCCAATACTACATCATCTGGAGCTTCGTCAGGTTCCTTAACACTAGAAGCATAGGCAGAATATCCAGCATCTCTAATCTTCTTAGTGTACTCGAAAATATCAATCTGTCTATCATCAACCTTTTCAGGCTCATCCTTAATAATAGCAGACTTAATGTTCTCCTTAATATCATGGTTAAGCTTAGAGAGTTCGTGAGCCTTGTACTCTCTTACTGCTGCCTCAACCTTATCAGAGATTTCCTTATCTTTCTTCTCTTCATTAATACTATTAACTACAAAATATGTAGCGCCACCTCCGACAGCGACGCCACCAATAAATATCAGTAAACCTTTTAGTATACTATTCATGTGAGCCTCCAATTAGACATTACGATAAGCAGTCAACAAATTCAACTTTCCGTCTTTACCAAAATAGTCTCCATAAGCCTGCTTCTTTGCTTCACGAATATCACAACAATTCATTACAAGCATGACTCTGTCAGTGTCAGGATTCTTTCTAAACATCTCATCAATATAAGGTGTAGGTTCCTTCCACATCTGTCTTTCAGGTGTTACTACTTCAGCCTTGTCAAATCCAAAGTCAATGAAGCCATCGCAACGTTCATCATACTTCTTCTTGCACCAACCAATATCATCAAATTCAGATGACATATAGCATGTAAGACCAATTGACCTAAGAACCTCATTCAGAGTTACAATTCCATTAACCTGAAGTCTATTATTCCAATACTGAAGCCTATAACCTATGACATAATTTACATTATATCTGTGATCATTCTCGTTGAAAATATCTCCATCAACAGTGTCTCTAGACCATTCAAACTCATAAGGGTTGTTAGAGCGCATATATGCCTTCGCAACATCACTCGTAGCAGACTTTTCAAGTATCTCTTCCGGGTTACCTGCACACATTGCCTTATTTATCTCTTTATCTGTGTACGCCTGCTCTGTTCCACTCTTTGTGTTACCATTATGAAGTCTAAGAGCCTTTGCTTTAAGAATGCCATTGTTGAGATAGATCTTATCACGTTCAATACCAGCATCCTCAACAACATTATCTCTATAAGTTCTGAACTTATCTGAGATTGTTGCAAGGCTGGCCATTGCTCCAACATACTTCTTATTAATCTTATTATAAGCAGCAAGGCCGGAGGTTATCGAGACACCTGTAAGTGCTACAGGTAGAGCCCAATACTTAATAGAGTCTACACCTGTATTGATGTAGACTTTTGTAATTGCTCTCTGATACTCCTCTTTAGAAATATCACCATTTTTAAGAGCAAACCTGGCATTATCTGCTGCCTCTTTGTGAGCATCGATAATATCAGGCATCTTTGTCATAGCGTAACAACTGGACACAATTGCACCAACTTCTGAACCAATTGCTACACCAATAAGAATCTGTGGTGCATGATCCTTAACAAACATCTTGCTTACATTAAATACTGCAGATGCACCATTTTTTAGAGTCATTAGATTCATAGAAATATCAATTCTCCTTTCCTAATTCTCTTCTTGTGAACCTAGTTAATGTTGTCAGTTCCCAATCATACTTGTCTATGTACCGTATAACAAGCACTTCTGGAACTTCCTGACCGAACACGTCAAAATATAAAAGAGCTGTATAGTCATCAACCCTTGTCCAACGTGTTAGGTTCCCATATTTGCGTTCTGAATTTAATACATCCTGGAAAAATACCACAGGAGCAAAATCTATATCAGATGTTCCCATAAATATCAATCTCCATTCAAGAAGCATGTCGGCGGAAGAACAAGTATACCACTATTTCCTTCCTGCTTGACATAAGCCGTTGACAAATCTGTCCAGCCCCTGGATGAACACTCTGGTGTTATCATATCACTCATCCTAGACAACTCATATAAATTACTTAAAGTAACAGAAGGATGAGTCCCAAGACCATCGCGAAGGTTCCTAAGAACATCAATGGCTTCCGGATAGTACGGATACCAAATCTCAATATTGCCACCACTAGGCAAATAATTGGAAGTAGTAGGACCAGCATCAATAGGCCGGCGCCTCCTATAAGAATCGTCAGGTCTATAATAAGACCCATAAGAGTCATAATCATAGTAATCACGAATATAAGCCCCTCCTGAACTTCTAGATGAACGTCTGTAAGACCCTCTATCTGGTTCACCATAAACCAACATTGATACAGTGTTCCTGACAGAGTTCACAATAACGTCCTTAATTGTTGGAACAAAGATCTCTCTAAGAATGTAATCTCCGACATTAGAAATATCAGCAGCTACAAATGTCTCACGAAGCTTCTGGCCAAAAGTCTTCTTCTTTATTGAACCTTTCTCAGATACCACTGGCTGAAATTCAATCTTAGTCTCCTGAGTTTTCGGTGCAGATAAACCAGGATCACTAGCTACTCTATGAACTACAGGCTTGTTTGTGCCACCATTCGGATACTCATCACACATTCTCACTACTGCCATTGTCAGGTTCCTCCTTAATCTTCTTTAGCGGAATATGAAGCTGCTTAGAGATCTCTTCTGGTGTTTTACCCTGAGCTTTAAGTTCACCGACAGCCTTTCCCTGACTAAATGCCTTTTGTCTCATCTTAATGAGAAGTTCTGCCTGAATGTCAGTCATAGTCATTGCAAGCAAAGCAGAGTTCTGATTCATTGTTCCAACTTCCTCGCCAACAGCCCATGCTGTAGCAATATCAGCATCGAACAGACCTTTCTGCTCAACAGACAAACTGTTATAAATATCAGCCATAGTTTCCTTGTGGTGATCATTCTTAACATTATTACTCATTATCATTACCTTCTTCCTCGTCAATATCGATGCTAGCACTAACATCTTCTATAAATTTATGAATATCAACGCCTACATCTGGAACATCGACAGTTTCATAAATCGCCTTACAAAGGAGGTCACCTTCATTTGACGTAGTCTGAACTAATGATAAAGCCGATGCCGCAAGCTCATTTGTACCATTTAGAAGAACAAGAGTACTATTTACCATTTGCTCCTTCTTTGCTTCACTAAACGGATGACAAATATCATGTACCGTATTTGCTGCTGCACCAGTTACCGCTGTAGATAATGCTGCTTCTCCGAGATACATCAGAATCTTTTCAGGAAGGTTCTTAGGTGTATAAATATTCTTTACAGCCTTATGAATAAGGAATGAAGAACCAACACCAAGAACTGTATTTGCAACCCCTTCAATAATATCACCGATCTTATCAGCCTTATTTAGTTCATTAATCATTTCATCATTATTAGCCATTTGTTAAAAACTCCTTTGTTAAATATCATTTGCAAAAAGATGTAGGCCATGTTTCCATGACCTACGTGGACGTGTGTCAGATATCTACATTAGTATCATCTTCCACATTCTCAACATCGGCAAGATCGTCGTTGGAAATATCAGTTCCTTCAAGTTCTTCATTGTTGTCCTTGTTAAGAGCCTTATTAACAGCTACTGCCGTTGCAACCGTAGTTGCTGCACCTACTACTGTACCAGTAATAAATGTTGCAACCGGATGCTCAGACATAGTTGTCTTAACCTTCTTAACTCCGGACTTAATGCCATTTCCGACCTTTGTGAAGAAACCTACCTTTTCTTCCTTCTCAATGATCTCATTTGCCTTTTCCATTGTTTCATTTGTGTTGTCTGCCATTTTTATTTCCTCCTTATATAGATTTTTAGACACAACACGTCCATTATATGGTACGTATTTTTTGCGAGTTAAACTCTAAGATCTGGACCTGTAGCAAATGTAACATAGATTACACGTCTATTCTGATTCAAAATATACTTTGCATCACATGTACATCTAATTACAGGCTCGCCAACGCCATCATAGATGCTTCTAGCCCAGCCAATATCCCAACCAATCTCTGTATTAGCTACATTCATGAACTCATGGAAGGTATTTAATGCACAATATCCCCATTCATCAACGGTTGAGTTAGACTGATCAAGAGCATCTGAGAACTCTGATAGTGTCGTATCATACTGCATACCAGTATTTCGTTCAACAATATGAACAATCTCATTGTTATCGATAACTTCCTTAAGCTTTTCGAAGTTTACGCAAGTCTTCTCATCATTTCCAGGTGTAGGTCTAGCCTCGATTATCTTCTGAATTTTCTTAGCTTCTGTAGCATTCTCTGGAAGATACTGAATTGTCTCATCGTAGTAATCCTTGAAAGCCGCTCTAGTCATATCAAGCTGCTTTCCTGCAAGAATAAGAGAAGAATTAAGACCGGTAATTATCTTTTTATTAAGACCAAAAGCTCCCCAAGTCAAAGCTAAAGTAGATGCTCCAGATACAGCCGTCCTTATGTACTCAGGAGCACCCACTTTAAACTTCTCTGCATTTGTGAGCTCTCTTCCTAATCTCATTTCTTCATCTTCTTTTGCTGCCAAATAGTTCTTAGTATCAAGTATCGCAAACGTTGCTGTAGATATCAGGCCCAAGGACGCACCCACCGTACAGATGAGTGGCCCATGGGTCCTGACCCCATTCCAAGCAGCGGTTGCTAGGGATTTGGAAACATCAATTAGTGACATCGTCATTATCCTCCTTCTTCGTTGAAATGCTGTCACTCATAAGTTCATAAGCAGTATGCCCGACGCATATACCTACAACACCTCCGAGCATAGTTCCAAGAATTGAAGGAATGATGCCGCCTCTACATGCAAGAATATAAGCCTTCCTTACAAGAAGACCATACCCAAGACCAAAGCCAGCACCGACCATAAGCCCGGTCGGGTTGTACTCTGATTCACGAATCACTTCGCCGTTCTTGTTCTCAATTGTGATTTTCATTGTCGTTCTCCTTTCTTACGTGTACCGAAAATATAAAGCACATGTAAAAAATTTTTTGTGCTTCTATTATAAGCTATGTTTTTCTTGCGAAAAATTAGCCAATTCGGTCCAAAATTATGCCATTTCCGACATTTTTTGCTGTTTTTATTACGATTTCGTAACCAGTTATGGCCTCAATGTACTCTACTAACTTGCTTCCTCCACCCCAAATAGCAGCAATATCATCATTCACATAAGCTGTCCATGGAGCTCGTTTCAAGTCTCTAAAGCAGTGGTCTATAAGGATTTCTCTGTTAGAGTTCCACACTCTTCTAAGATACCCAATATCAGCAGCAGTGATAGACAAATCACAAGCCTTACATGTAACGGTCTTCTTTGAATATATACCATTGTGCTTTAAAGAAACAGTCTTAACTTTTTTGCTGCCACATCTTGGACATTTTCCAAAATTGCAAAATTTAATTTCATCTTCACTCTTCTTCTTTGTCATCTTCATTATCCTCCTTTTGACCTACTTTTGCTGCCGTTGATGCTGCAATATAAAACAAAGCTACAATAGTAAAACAAATTATGGCGCATATAAGCACCGCTGTCATATTAATTACCATTTAAATACTCCTTTGCGAAAAATAGGAGGCCATGTTTCCATGACCCCCGAATCTTAATTTAACAATTTTGTAGAATTATTGAAAATTCCCTCGGTTGACTTATCCAATCCTCCGGAATTAAGCAATTTTTCCTTTACAACTGCAGTTCCAACAATAGTTGCTGCTGTCGCTACGACCTTAATGCCTGTTTCAACCCATCTCGGCATCTCCTTAGGTTTCTGCAGAAGTTCATAAGCTTCCACAAGATTCTTAAGTGTTGCTGAGTAGCGCTGATACTCTTCAGCTGTAAGATCTTCAGCAGACATAGCGTCTTTTGTTTCCTTAATCTGCTCGTAAATGATTCTTTTTGCTTCTCTCCGCTCTTTTCGAGAGGAATTTTTAATCATTTCCTTAATCTTGTTTGTTTCAGTTTCGTTTTCCATTTAACATAACCTCCATTAATCACTTTTTGCAGACATTATAGCTTATTGCTATAGCGCCTACAATACACATTGCTATAATTGTAATAGCCATATCAATACCTCCTTTTATAATGTTACACAAAAGTGCTCATTATAAGGAGTGTATTTTTTGCGAATGGTTATTCATCGTCACGAACCCATAATTTATTGAAACTAACAGTCCATTTATGCCCATTATCAAGATTAACTTCATAGCAAATATGAGTACAACCCTGATCATCGTAGATCTTCGCAATATCCTTAAATCCATTTCGTATAGTCTCAGCGTCAATTTCATGCTGAGTTTTCACCCATTTCTCTGCGTCCCATTCACCTTCACACGGAGGTTCAACCTTAGAAATCTTAGAAAAACTAGCCATATTATTTTTTCGCTCTTCGAGATGGTCATAAATTTTCCTTAAAGCAGGTGAAATATCAGACACAGTACGATTTCCATAGATTTTCTTGGTTCGATCTATTATAATCTTATTTATTTTGTTAATATCATCTTCTGATAGTCCATGACCCTCATTTTCAGGGATTATTGGAGGTCTTTTTGCATTTTTTAACACAATTCGTACATAATTCTCCTCGTAAACCACATCCATCTCATCTTTTGTAAGATTCTTATTCTTCTTATGAATATAATTGGAAACAATACGCTCATACATATCTTTCTTGTCAACCTTATAAGCGATTGTCTTCGCTACATATCCATAAGCCTTGCCTAAAGCTTCATATATAGTTACACCAGTAACCTCTTTAAAAATATTCTCACAATATTCCCTAGCCCTAGGACGATCGTCTGAATCAATACCATCTATCATCTTCATACGGGTTTCGTATGCGCTCCAAATATCATTTATAACAGACCAATAATGATCGTTAATCTCTGTATCAATGACTGATCTTGCAATATGTCTAATATCCATAATTACTCTCCTTTTGAAAGAATCTTCATCATCTGCATCGCCTGTTCATCTGTAAATCCAGCCTCTTTGAGTGATGTAAAAATATCAAACAAAGCACTTGCTGCATCCTTAAGCTTCTCCTTTTCCTCCGGTGTCATACCAAAATCAATAAAAAACTTGTCAAAATCATTAGCCATAATTTAACCTTCTTTCATACTTTTAATAGACTTAATCTGATGTTCATTCTCGAATAAGAAATGAACAAGTTCCTGATACTTGAAAGAATAATCCGGTCTACTCTTAGAAATATCGTCAAGCGTATCATCAACAATATCTGTTACCGGCTTATTCTCATCATAATACTTTGCAAAAGTCTCACAAAGTTCTATATGCAAATCAGACATTTTACTCATTTTTAATCGCCTCCAAAATATCATCATATACTGTAGGATAAACCTCATCTAGTTCTTCTTTTGTCTCATAAGTAACCCAGCCATCAGGTGTTATTTCGTCAGCAATAAGGAACTCATAAATATCATCTTTTTTAGTTAAATTGACGGTTAATTCATGTGTGAAATTTAAAAGTCCATTCCTTCTACTTAAATCTACATCGGCGCAACATATGTTTTCATTACACCATGAAATCTTAATCGGCTCCATAAATATCACCTCAAATTCAATAAATCAGATACTGCATTCATACTTTTGTCATCATCTTCAACATTGATTACATACATCTCATTCGAAGGATCACGGCTGTCATCCTCTATTGAAGTTGTGTATGTGGCGCCATGCTCTTTCAAATATCTTAGTATACTCATAGACTGAGCTTTATCGTGTGTTTTAAGTGTTATTGTCATTTGGTTCCTCCTTACTAGCAATAAAATGAATAAGTTCTCTCATGCAATCCGGGCATAATTCAAATTTAAAATAATGTACACCGGTTTCATTAAATGTTACCGTGACTGGTACAATGTATTCGTCATCAATATCAAATTTTTCATAATAACGCAAATCATGATAACTTAAGTTGCATCTATCATTATCATTTCTACTATAATACTTTCCACATCTATCACATCTTTTTGCATCTGCCATAAATATCAGTCCTCCTTTTTATACTTAGCCACCATCTCATCAAGAATAACATTTATTTGAGAAACATCATACCAGTCAAATCCAAATATTGGTTCATGCTCACAATTATACGTTCTTTCTTCTAATAAAACTCCATCATCAGCATTATATATGGATATAGTAACAGGATTACAAGCTTCTGTTACTTCCCAAATAATGTTCCCTTCTGTTTTTCTCATAAATATCAATCCCCCTCATTAAGATCAATGTTTTTAAGTGTTTCTGGGTCTATCTTGGCATAAATATCACAATATGTAGAATCACCAGAATCGTCAACCTTTTCAAGAAACCACGGCTCTTCTGTTAACTTAGGACCATCATAATAAATCCAGTTAGCACCACCTATTCTTGAATGTATGTACAACACATTAGGTTGACCACAATATTTATTCCACACATCATACTGTTCTTTAATCGCACGCATCCTGTTTTTGACTTCAGTAATAACTATACGCTTTCTTTTGCCACTTATTCTATCCCATCTGACTTCAGGCTTCTTATAACCTTCTTTTTCAGGAAGTTTATAGTAGAAATCATAGTTCTTGATGTAATATCTACATCTATCTCTAGTTGCTGAACTAATTTCATAACAACAAGAACTTGGATACCAATGAGTTTCACAACAAGCTATGACCACATCCAACTCAACAGATTCTCTGAATTCCTTGTAATCAACAGGCTCTTCATTTACCATAAGACGGTAACCACGAAGTCTAGGAACACTAATACCGTTTAATTCTGCCACCTTATCTAATGCTTCAATTTGTGCATATGCTCCTAAATCCATAAATATCAGTCCTCCTTAGCAATGTACTTCTTAGATTTAACAACATATACATCTACATATTGTGGAACAAATACAACTCCTGTCTTATACTGTTCTCTAATCTCTTTACAAATCTGATCTCGAGCTTCTGGTTTAATAAAACCATTAAACTTTAAAACCAAAATATCATGATCAACGGTTTCAATTTTTACTGTTGTGTCCAGCATCTTCTCTGCCCTATTTAATGAGAGTCTCTGGAGAATAAGAAAACCGAACAGAGCTACTGTACAAACTACAGAAATTGCTTGAGCGATCCA
>AUXO012686131.1_pt1 | contig 13222 bp, 10 predicted proteins | sample 768731 | NCBI WGS metagenome assembly AUXO01 (sample SAMN02715735, study PRJNA202380) | gut metagenome | biome: sheep rumen | host: Ovis aries | place: New Zealand: Palmerston North
TCAAGAATATTAATACTTTCCTCTATACTTTTGCTTCCATCGTCTATACCATATAAAATATGATTATGTATATCTACAAAATTATCCATAGTATTTTCCATAATAATGACCATAGTATTTATTATATGATGCCTTAGTTTTATTAATTATAATTCCTGCAATATTAGCATCTACATTTTCTAAGGATGCCTTTGTTTTTTGAATTAAATCTGTAGGAGTTATATTTGAAGCACATACAATCAATGTTTTATCAACTAAATTAGCCATAATTAATGAATCTGGTAAACCATTAATAGGTACACAGTCAAATATGATATAGTCGTATTCTTCTTCTAATATTTTAATAAGCTTTTTATTAGACTCAGAGTTAAGTAACTCACTTGGATTTGGAGGTACTATACCTGCTGGTAAAATAGATAAATTTTCAACACTTGTTTTTTTAATATATTTCTTATAATTTTTAGAGACATCATCTATTAATAAATTAGATAAGCCTTTATTATTACTAATTTCAAATATCTTATGAAGTCTACCTTTTCTCATATCACAATCTATCATCAATACTTTATTACCATCTTGAGCAAAAGCAGTAGCGATATTCGCACTTGTAAAACTTTTTCCCTCTCCTGGCATTGATGAAGTTATCATAATCTTTTTCATACTACCATCAACATTTGAAAATTGTAAATTAGTTCTAATAGTTCTTAAACCTTCACTTATTGGTGATTTAGGATCATTATGAACTATTAATTCTTTGTTTTCTTTTTTTGATAAAGTTGGAATATTACCAAGTACTGGTAATTTTAACTTATCCTCTACCTGTTCTTGATCTTTTACAGTATTATCAAAATAGAATAACATAAAAATAATCATTAATGAAACAACAAGTGCTCCACCATTTATTAGAAGCATTTCTTTTTTATTTGATGAGTTAGAAGCAATTGTAGGAACTAAAGCCTTATCAACTAATCCTAAGTTACTTATCTTATATAATGATTCAACTTCTTTACTAAACTCATATCCTATTGTTTCAGCAATTTTTTGAGCCATTTCTGGTTCATTATTAGAAACTGTTATCTTAATCATTGATGAAGTTGATACCTGTTGAACTGATATAGTTTTAGCAAGCTCAGAAGTTGTCATTTCAAGATTTAAATTATTAATTACTTTTTCTAATATATTTCTACTTTTAATAATTTCTTTATAAGTAGCAATTAATTTTTCATTTAATGTTACTTCACTTGTTGTTATACCCTGCTCATTAGAGTTAGATATCAAAACATATGTTGTAGATGAAGTATATATTGGTTTCTTAATAGCGCCTGTATATATTAAAGATGTAGTTACGGATAAAACCAAAGCAATACCTACGATCCATAATTTTTCCTTTAAATATATTAATAATTCTTTTATATCGATTTCTTCCATTTCGATTTCCCCCTCTTTTTGATTGAGTATGATAACACAAAAGTATGTTTTTGTCAAATTTTAATTGATTTTTTATATAAAAACTTGTGAATTTATATTTGTTTTAATAAATTCTCTATATTTCTTGTTGCTTCATTTACACTATCCTCATTAGGTATCATTACATATAAATTCATTCCAGGCATTGAATAAGTTATATCCATAGATCCATATCCTGTTACTACCTGCTTTTCTATTTTCCAAGATGTATTATTTTCTATTTGATTTTTAATATATAATTTAATTAATGATTCAGGTATATCTGTCTTATATAACTTACTTATTTTATCAAGTAATTCACTATATTTTAAAATTAATGATTTATTTTTTGTAATTTTATTTATTACTCCTTCTAATACCTGTTGTTGATTTAATATTCTGTGATTATCACCTGTTTGATATACTTTTCTTTGTCTTGAATAACAAAGAGCCTCTTTACCATCTAATTTATTAATACCTTTATTAATATACTGTTCAGATGGTATTCCATCACCACATCTACAATTAAATGAAATATCACTATCTACTTCTATTCCATCAATTAAATCAACTATTTCTACAACTGAATTAAATCCAACCTTTACAACATAATCTATTTTAATATTAAATAAATCCTCCAAAGTAGTTTTAGACATTTCAATTCCATATATACCACTATGAGTAAGCTTATCCTTATAACCCGTAGTATTATGAAGTCTTACATAATAATCTCTAGGAATACTTGTTAATAATATTTCATTTTTATTTGGATTAATAGTAACAATCATATTTACATCTGTTCTTGTTTTTGCTTCAATACTACCACTTCTTGAATCACTACCAGATATATATATATTTATTGGTTTTAATTTCTTTGCTTCTTCTTGCTTTTTAATTTCATTTTTTATATCAAATGAGTATATTATTTTTATTTTTTCTTCTATATCCTTATAGTCGTCTTTTAATAAGTCTATATATGTATCTTCTAATATTATTGATTCTATCCTTTTATTTAATAAATCTTCATATAATTCATAAATACTATTATATTCTTTTAGTTCATTATTTATTTTTTCTTTATAGTTTATATCTTGTTTTAGATAACCTATTGTTTTAATTTCATCTATATTATTATAATTACTTTCTTTTAATACTATAACATTATACTTATTAATTTCTATTAAATTATTATTAAAGCTTGTTTCAATAAATTTGTTAGTATTATTTATATAGTATAGACCTATAGAATTTATAATAATACTTATTATTAACAATATAATACCTATTATTTTTAATAATTTCTTTTTATTAATACTTAGAATTATTCCTAGTAATAGAAGGAATAGTTCTATAAATATTATTATCAATAAGTATTTATTTGGTATTATGTTTAAATTAATTATATTTACTATTAGAATTATAGATAACAATAAACCTATTATTTTAATTATATGCCTCATCCTTCTAGTACTTCCTTTATTTTTTGTTTAGCATTATTAACTGAATTTTCATCAGGATACAATACATAACTTTTTACAGTACCCTGTCTTATATAATCATCACCAGGCGCTGAACCATCTATAATTTGTTCAACTATTGTATATTTATTATTTATTAAACTTTTAATTAGTGTTGTTACTGTTTTATCATCCATATTTGTTTGATATAAATTACTTACTGAATTTAATAATTCTTCATAATTTGTTAAAGTTGTCATTGATAGTAATTTTTCCATAATACGCTCAAAGACCTGCCTACAGTTTAATTGCCTTTGTCTATCGCCACCTATTGTTTTTCTTATCCTTACTGCAGATACTGTTTCCATACCATTTAGGTGTTGACAACCTTTTTGTATCGTAAACTTTCTTGTTCCTTGATTCATTTCTTTTGGATATGCTGTTTGATATTCAATGTCCGAGCAGTATTCTATGCCACCTACTTTATCAACTATTTCAGCTATTCCTTCTGCATGTATACTTACATAGTAGTCTATTTTTGTTTCAAATAGATTTTCTAAAGAACTCATTGCAGGTCTTGGACCTAGTAATCCCATATATTCTAATGAATCCTTTTTATAATTAGGAATATCAATATAATAGTCTCTTGGAATACTTGATAAAAGAATTGTTTTTGTTTTATTATTTATTGTTATTAACATATTAAAATCAGTTAATTCTCTTGTAAAATCAGTTCCATTTACATAAATGTTATATGAATCTTGTCCCTTATTTACTACTCTTTTTTCAGTTGTTTCTACATTAAATTCATAAATTATTTTTAAATTTTCTTTATTTACATCTGTAATTTCATAGTTTGTTTTATCTATTAACAAATATCCTTTTAAGCTATTTAATGTATCAATTATATTATCCATTTTTTCATATTTATAATTACCTAGTATTTCTCTAGCCTTATCTATACTTTTACTGTATTCATAATAAAGAATATTTGTCTCTTCATCTAGATCTTCTATCTTATTATTATTTTCTTTATTAGTAATTAAATAATATACTGATGTATACTTTATTTCATCTTTAAAATTATTCTTTATAAATTTATTTGTATGATTTATATAATATAACCCTATACAATTTACAATAATATTTAATATTAAAACTATAATACCTATTATTTTTAATACTTTATTTTTATTAATATTTAATATAGTACCAATCAATAGTAATAATACCTCTACTAAAACAATTATAATTAAATATTTATCAGGAACAATATTCAACTTTAATATTAAAATAATTGTTATTAAAGAAATTATTAATGTTATTATAGGTAGTATGTATTTTTTCATATTAACACCTCTTTTTTAATGTGTTTTATTATATCATAAAACATTTAAAATAGGAAAATTATTTATTTCCTATTTTGATAGATGAAGTTTTATTTTATCAATTATTTCTTTATCTATATTTTCATCAAATTTTCTTGCATAAAGTGCCCCAGACGATATTAATTCATTAAAGTCATCTTTCTTCCATACATATGGTGTTCCTCTATTCCAATCTATAAATCTTTTTGTTGATACTTTAGGATTATTGTATTCGTTTGAATATAGTTTTTCTTCATAATTTGAATTTATTAATAATGTTTGTATAAATAACTCATCTGAACAATATGTGTTTTTAAATATTTTTTTGTACTTTTTTTCATTTTCAATTATGTATTTTGCAAAATCATTTGTTATTGAAAACCATTGATCTCCTTTTTGAAAAGAAATATTTTTATTCCTAAATAATTTAAAAACATTTTGTAACTTTATTGGTATATTGCATAATATTTTACCATATAAAGTTTTAAATGATTTTCTTCCTAATATTTCTTGAAATGGATAATAATATTTAATTCTTTTTTCAAATTTAAATTTTTCATCTTGAAAACTTATAAATTGTTTCCCTTTGTGTTTTTCAAAAAAATCATATATTTCATTTTGAGATTTTATTGGTAAGTCCTGTCCAGATAATAAGTGATAGTATCTGTAATTATTTTTTGTTGCTTCCTCCAATAAATTCAATTCAGCTTTTACTAAACTGAATCCTCCCCAGTTACATTTAATTCTATTTACAAAATATAAATTACTTTTTTTTACTTTATTTTTTATAAGTTCTTCATTAATATTTTTAGTTTTTTTATCCATATGAATATATATATCATTATTTTCATTATCTAGTAATTCAATCAATGTATTAAATAAATAATCATTTCTATGAGCTAGGATTAAATATGCGTCTTTTTTGTTCATAACATCCTCCTTTTTATTTGTTCTTAATTCTTGTTATTAATTGCTTAAATTCTTTTGTTCTGAACAATACTAATATATTAATTACATTAGGAAGTATTGATACTACTATTATCTTTATAATAAAATTCATGATTAAATTGGTATTTATTAGATTTGCAAGATTTATCGTTATAAGCAAATTTATTACAAAAGTTAATGAATACAATACATATTTTTTAAAATATTTACTTACCGAAGTTTTAAATTCATATTTATGGATTAGATATGGATCTATCCATGAATATGATAACAATGTTGAGATACTTGTCGCGATAAAAATTCCTACTGCACCGAATATTTTACATAATAGAACTGAAAAAACAATATTTGATATGGCACCAATATATGGTGTCATTTTACCTTTTTCGAATAGACCTAATGTCGTTCTATAAGTAAAACCTGGGCTTCGTAATCCATCTATAAAAAAACTTATTGCGAGTGCAAATGAAAATGTAATATTTAAAATATATTTTTTACCTAGCCATAATTCTATAAAAGGATTTAAAAGAATTATAAATGCTATTGCTGCAAATGAATATACCATGTAATTTATAAATGTCATTATATAAAAAATTTCTTCTTTTTTTTCTTTTGATGCACTTGCATTTAGGTTTCCAATGCTTGCTGTTACTCCACCGAGCGCAGATGTTATTACGCTTTTTACAGAACTTATTATTAATACATAATTCGAGCATAGTCCAACTGTTGCAACGTTGACTAATGCTGAAATCAATATATTATCTGTTCCAGTCATTATTATTCCACCAATTTGATATATGAAAAGAGATTTTACATTTTTAAATAGTTTTGAAATTTCTTTTTTTTCTAATGACTTTATATTTTTTTCTTTTAGATAAGGATACATCTTATTGGCTTTTTTTGAAATCATTACATTTTCAATGAATGTTGATGCAATTTGAATGATTAAAAATAAAATATAATTTTTTGTCAACACTAAAATTACTATTTCAACAATACTTTTTAATAAGTAAAAAATACTATCCATTGTATTTATTATGCTTTGTTTTTGATGTGCAAATATAATTGATTTTTTATATGCAAAAAAATAAGATGAAGACGTATTTGTTAAAAACAACACATATATTAAAACTATATTTTCTTTTATATTTGGAGTTTCTTTTATTAGAATTCCTAAAAAAGGTATTAAACATAATCCAATAATAAATATTATTACTCCAATTATTGTATAAGATTTCTTATACAATCCCATCAAACTTTTAATTTTTTCTTTATTATTTTCAGATACTGGCTTGTACATGTTGTATATGATGGCTGTTCCAATCCCTAATTCTGCAAAAGATAAAATTGTTAATATATTTGTAAATAATCCATTTACGCCTAAATATTCAGTATTTAGATAATGTATAAATACTGTTCTTACTATAAACGCCATTACTTTATTAACTAATTGTACAATCAATCCTGTTTTCACATTTTTTATTGTGTTTGTAGTTCTACTTTCATTCATTTATATCATCCTTAATCTTTTAAAAATTCATCAAGTTTTTCGAAATGTTTTTCTGCTTCTTTCTTATATTTATCTATGTTAATTTTATAATTTAAATCTTTTTCTTTTAAATCATTAATATTAAATTCATCTATTTTTCTTATGTCAATTATTTTACCTTTGAAATTAATGTCTTTCAAAGTATTTATTGTTTTATCGCTATATGCAATTGGCAGAATTGTTTTATTCATCACTAATCCCAATATGTTTGCATGAAATCTGCTTCCTACAATTATTTCAGCTTTTCCTAATATATTGAGTGCTTCCTCTATATTTCCATTATAATTATATTGTTCAATATTATTTTTTAGTTCATTATCACCAATTTTTGATAGTATTTCTTTTATAGCATCTTCGTCACCTTCATTTTTGCAAAATGACATTAGTGTTATATTATAATTCATATTGTCAAATTTCTTTATTAAATCTATTATTAACTTTTCATATTTTGATTTATAATCTTTATTTTGTTTTTTTTCACAATTAATAACGGATATTACAACTCTTTTGTTTTTTTCTTTTTTAATTTTTTTTATATCCAATCCGAAAATTATATCACATGCATGTCTGACATTTTTTAATTCTTTAAATAATCCATATGAATATTTTTCTCTAAAACATACATCTTCTGCATTTTTAAAAATTGAATAGAATTTTTTATAATATTTTTGCGTATAATATGGTCCAAAATTTGCTCCTATTATGTAATATGGCTTACCTTCACCTATAAAATATGGTTTATCATTATTATTATTTTCAATAAACATACTTCCGCCTATTAAGATTGTTGCATCATTTTTTTTCATTACTATTTTTTCTAGTTCATTTTTATTTTTTGATATTATTTTTATCACTTTGTTTATAATTTTCAATTTTTTGTTTATTTCTATCTGATTAAAATTTTTTTCGAATTTTGTTTGTTGTTTGTTATAAACTAATTCTTCAAAACATGTATTTGGATACCTTTTTGTTATAATGTCTATAAATATATCATCACCTAGATTTGTATTTAAATATGCTTTTAGATATATTTTTTTCATTTGTTTCTTCCGTTCTTTAATAAATAATATAATTTTATAAATTTAAATTTTAATAAGATGAACGTTACTTTTTGCTTAGGTGACGAATATTTAAAATAAGAGAATCCCTTAAAATAATTTTTATATTTTTCTATTTCTTGTGCTATATTTTCTTTACATTCTTTATATGAGTAATTGTATTCAATTAATTTTGAGAATATATCATTTGTTGTTTTTAAAGTTTTATACTTAAGTTTTGCTTGATCTGATTTACTTAAAGTATTGTTATTTAATATTATGTCGCTTACTTGTCTATTATCCTTTAAATATTGTAATAATGCTTCTATGCTTTTTCTTTGCATTACGCTTTCACTATTTATGTAATAGTTATATCCACAATTATCTATATAATATGTTTTTGAAGAATATTTGTAGCATTCAAAGCTAAATAACATGTCTTCACCATATTTTATATCACTACTAAACTGTATATTATTTTTTGTAATTATTTTTTTATTGATTAATTGTTTCCAACACGAATTAAAGAAATTTGTTAACAAATAGTCTTCTAAATATTGAGGATATGTTATATTTAATTCTTTTTCTCTACATTTACTAAATTTTTTGTTTTTATTTTTACCGTCTCTTACTTCAGTATATCCTGAAATTAATAAGTCACAATTATATTTTTGTATCACTTCATACATTTTTTCTATGTAATCTTTACTTATATAGTCATCTGCATCTATAAACATTATATATTTTCCAGATGATTTTTTTATGCCTGTATTTCTTGTGTCAGAAACACCACTATTCTCTTTATTAATTAGAGTTATTCTAGTGTCTTTATGTTGATAATTTTCAATTATTTGCGTTGATTTATCTGTTGATCCATCATTTATACATATTATTTCTATATTATCGTATGTTTGACATATTATGCTTTCAATACATTTTTTTATATTTTTTTCTGCATTGTATATTGGAATGATTATTGATATTTTTTCTTTCATATTGCACCTCTATTCTTTAATTTTAAAACACTATTAACTATATTCGAATTAAAATCTTCTTTCAAATTTGAGTTATTTATTGAATTGTTTTGTCTATAGATCATTATGCTAATAATAAGAAATGCCAAAAGTATTGTCGACATTTTTGCTTTATTTATCTGTTTTTTGCTATCTATCGTTGTAAAATAACTCATTATCATTGGGATTGATGCTAATTGTATAAAAAATGCAAATCTTACAAAAACTGTTGCGTTAAATAATATTGCATATACGGCTGTAGAAGTAAGTAAAATAAACTTAATATATTTTGGACTAATTCCTTCATTCTTTGTTGATTTATATGCTATTATAATACAAAGTAATATTCTTGCAATTGCTGATATAATATTTGAACCGTTATGTAAACTTGCAAATTGATTTCCATTTATAAAATAAGAAAAATACATTCTATAAACAATGTGTATTATTTCATTATTAAATGTTGAGTTTAAAGCTGTTATAATTGGATCTATTAATATAAATGCTAGAAATACTGTTATTAATATTTTGATTGTCACTCTTTTTTTTGTTAAGTTACATAGCATAAACATGAATAAAATAAAGATAGTACTTATATGGGTTAATATTGAAAAAATAAAGAGAAACCATGGAATGTATTTTTTTTCTTTAAAAAATCTTAGATATACACCCAATGCAAAATTTATAATTGCTAAATTAAACCATAATCCGCTTATAAATCCAATGTAATCTAGTGATATTAATATTAATACTGTTGTTAGTGTAAATGAAAAATCATTTATTTTTTTTTCTTTTTGATAATCGGCTAACATCCATAAAATTTCACTATATCCTATAAATGATACAAACGCTTGTAACAGATTATTATTATTTAATTTATTAATTATAAATATTATGTAATAATTAAAAAATTCAAAATTTATTTTAAATAGTTCAATTATGTTTTTAAAAGAATAATTTTTCATTGAATCCATTGCTAAATGCCATCTATATAGATCCATTTTTGCTGATGGATTCCAAATATATGCGGTACAAGCTAGTGAAAATGCTAGAATAACTCCGTGATATTTTTTGTATTTTTTTGAAACAATAAAACATAAAATGTTTAATATTATAGATGGTAATGGTAGAAATATTGTTATAATTATTGAAAAAAATAATATTATTAAATCCATTTTATTCCCTCACTTATTTCATATATATGTCTATTATTTTTTTTATAGTGCTATCAATTGAATATCCTTTGTCTATAATTTTTTTAATATTATCATCTCTTTTATAATCGATATCGTTAATTTTATCTCCCCATATGTTTATGCCGTCCTCTAATGATAGAAAAATTAATGTTTCTGATATATTTGATTGTTTATCGACGCTATCACTTACAACACATTTTAATCCGTTAGCCTGTGCTTCTATTAATACAAATGGAAGTCCTTCGTGAAATGATGTTAATATAAATAAATCCATGATATTATATAGTTCATTTACATTTTTTATATTTCCGGTAAATATAACTGAGTCTTTTATTTTTAATTTTGAAGCTTGTTTCATTAATTTTTCTTTGTTTTCTCCATCACCTATTATTATTAATTTTATTTTGCTGTTTTTTTTCTTTATATAACTTACTACATCTATAATAAATTTTTGATTTTTATTATTGTCAAGTCTTCCAACTGTTCCTAATACTATTTCATTTTCATCAATGTTATATTTTTTTCTAAGTTCCCATCTTTTTTTATTATCAAATTTATATTTCTCTAAATTTATACCATTATTTATTGTTATAAATTTTTTAAATTTTAAAAATAGACTTTTACCCGCAATATTATTGCAAGCAAGGCAATCTGTAGATAAAATTGAAATTATGAATTTACATATTTTTTTCTTTATTGGATTAATTTTTCGGTCTACTGATGATCTATGTGAATGAGTTATCCTTTTTTTTACATTTGCTAAAAAAGCCGCAATCATTACGTACGCAGAATTATAATATGTATATGAATATACAATATCTATTTTTTCTTTTTTTATTATTCTATATATTTCTTTCATTCTTAATAAATTATTATTCGCATATGAAATACAATGTACTTTTATATTCATTTCATTTAATTCTTTTTCCCATCTATTAATGTTATTGTACACTAAAATATGATTTTCATATGTTTTATATGTTCCTTTTAATAAGTTTATTAGATATTTTTCTGTACCGCAATTGTCCAACGAAGTTACAACGTGCAATATTTTTTTCATTGTATTTCACCTCTTTAAATTCACTATTTCTTCAAAAATTCTTTTACAATTGTTTGTGTCTCTAAATTGAAAGAAATTATCACTTCTTGATAAGTAATCTATTGCTGAATTGTTTGCTATAATCTCTACTAATTCTTTTTCAGTATAGCATACCGGCCCGAATCCTATTTTTTCATAATCATAATATCCTTTTTGATAGTGTTCACTTTCAAATTTTTCTTTGTCAAATTGATAATATATAATTGGTTTTTTCATATATGCAAAGTCAAAGAAAACACTTGAATAATCTGTAATCAATAAATTTGATTCTAATAATAGTTGTTGTACATCATAATTATTAAAACTTGCTATTACTATATTTTTTGATTTTGACTTAAATTCATTTAAATATTTTTGTATTTCATAATGTGGATAAAAAATTACTTTTATATTTTTTTCTTCAATGTATTTTACAAATTCGTTATTATTAAGAATGCTATTCCAATGTTTATAGTATTCAGTTTCTTTAAAGTTGTTTGTATAATTAAGCCATTTTCTAAATGATGGCATAATTAATATTTGTTTTTTTGATTTGTCTATTAAATTATCATATCTAGCTAAACCTGTATATTTAAGAATTTTTTCATTGTGCCCAAAATTTTCTAATAAGAAATCATATTCTGGCTTTGCACCTGAGATGAATAAATCTACATTAATATTATTACTATTTAGATATGGGATATAGTCTTTTATAATTCCATGCTGTAAAAATATTTTTTTCCCTTTCAATTTTAAAATATTATGTTTGTCCATTCTTGAAAATAGACTCATATCTGGTGAATAACCCATTATATGTGTGCTTATTAAAAATCCTGCTGTTTTAAATAGTATGTAATGTTCTTTAGAGTTATAATCAACTATATCTTCGGGTTTAATTTTTTTTGCATCTACAGATTTTTTATCTATTATATATTTAACCTTTATTTCTTTATGATTCTTCTTTAAAAACTTATAAAAGTGATATGAATTATCTCTTGCTTCGTTTCCTCTTTCTGATATTAGCCAAATGTTATCGTTTTTTATCTTCTTTATTTTACAATATAGCGAATAATAAAAATACAATAAGATACATTTGATAATTTTAATTATTTTTTTTGTTTTGTTTTTCATTTTGCTTCCCCTTATATATTTTACCCATCTGTTTAATTATTTTTTCTAATTTATATTCTTCTGTTTTTTTTATGTTGTTTTTAGATAATTTTTCTCTTAATTCTTTTTTATCATATAGTTGTGATATGTACCATATAAATTCGTCCATGTTATTTGGTTCAACTATATATCCATTTTTTTTGTTTTCTATTAAATCTCTTACACCTCTTGCATCTGTAGCTACAACTGGTAATTCAGAGAACATTGCTTCCATAATATTTACTGGTAGTCCTTCTCTTAAACTTGATGAAACAGCTATATCAGATATTTTCATTAGTTTTGCTATATCTTTTCTAAATCCAAGAAAATGTACGTTTCTATCTACTTCTTTTGCTTGCTCTTGATAGATTCCGTTTAATTCATCAGGTCCTACTAGCAATAAGTGAATGTTAGGATAATTTGGTACTAACTCTTTCATTACTTCTATTAAGAAACCTTGATTTTTATTTTTATCCATTCTTGCTACGTATATTAATACAAAATCATCTTTACTTAAACCTATTGATTTTCTTAATTCTTGTTTTTCTTTTAGTGTCATTTTAATATTGAATTTGTTTTCATCAATTCCTACACCTGGTACATACTGTACATCCTTACATTTTTTAAATTTATTTTTTGCTAATTCATAATCTTCTTTATTAATTGTTATCAATGTATCGGTATATTTTGACAAGTATTTTTCTACTGAATAAAACAATAACCAGTTTTTCTTAGGTGCTCCTTTGAAAAAATGAAATCCATGCGCTGTATAGATTACTCTTGTATTATATTTTTTTCTTGCTTGTTTTGATGCTAGTCTTGTAACTACAGATCCCATAGGTGTATGCGTATGAATAATGTCATATTTTTCTTTATTAACAACTTTTTTTAATTGGTTGATTGCTTTTAAGTTATTTAATTTAAATGGACTTCTTTCAAAACTAATTTTTATTTTTTTATCACAATATGGAATTTCTTCATC